>Ga0209208_10001616_pt1 | contig 31930 bp, 30 predicted proteins | sample S1TSphfallax_3_FD_187694 | JGI IMG/M metagenome (GOLD analysis project Ga0209208, IMG submission 187694) | Host-associated microbial communities from peat moss isolated from Minnesota, USA - S1T2_Fd - Sphagnum fallax MG (SPAdes) (version 2) | ecosystem: Host-associated > Plants > Peat moss >...
CCATGCCGCGCACGATCGCCAGCGCCAGCGAAGAGTCCAGCCTCGAAAACACGGTCGTTATCACCGTGCAGTTGGTGCCGGAGATTGCGGCGACTCCCGCCGATTCTCCGCCGGCGGTTCCAACCCCCCGGAATCCCTGATTCGCCCACGCCACAACCCAGGTTCGGCTTCATGCGCCATCTCCCCCAACTCGCCCTGCGCCACCGGCTGCGGTCCTTTACCCTCGCCGCCCTCTTGTGCGCCATGCCACTCCCGGTGGCCACCCAGGCTATCCGCGTCCAATCGGGCCTGGTGCGCTTTCGTCAGCTTCGCCTCCGTCCTGAACTCGTCTGCGCCCTCTGTTACTTGACTGTCAGCGCCACCCCCAGCTCGGTGAACTTCACCCTGACCAAAGGGGGCGTCGCCACCGCTTCGGCACCCATCGTGATCACCACCACGCTCTATGGCGTTTCCGCGCTCTCGTCCCTCACTCTCTACGGCTACTTCAGCACCTCCTCGGCCGCGCTCACCGATGGCCGAGCCACCCCGGACAATATCCCCTCCTCCGATGTGCTCGGCGAGGTGCCGACCGGAACCCCGACCTCCTACACGGCATTCACGCAGTCGGACGCTCTCGGCACCGCCGGAGCGTCCCTTCAGTTGTTCTCGACCTCCAGCCTGCTCGGCCTTGGCTGCATTCCGAGCACCGCCTTCTGCCGCACCGACAGCCTCAGCCTCGAAATCACTCTTGCCAGCCTGCCCCAACTGCCCGCCGGAACCTACACGGGAACTCTCATTCTGCAAGCCGAGGCTCTATAGACTCGCAAGAGCCGCGCCAAGTATTCCCGTCAACGCACTGATCGCGTCATCATTTCAGGGCGCAAGATCGTCCTCCGCGCGAATTTTTCGCCGCCAGCGAGAAATTCCTGAAGGAAACTGCGGCAGTTTTACCCGTGCTGAGCTTCACCACCAATTAACCCCCGCAAACGCAGCAAGGCCGGAGGGATCGCTCCGGCCTTGCCGTCTTCGTGTCTCCCAAATCCGATTTATAACCTTTGTTGCCATTGCAACGAACAAAACTCCGCCAACCGCTCAAAATCCCGCCGACCCGGCGTAAAGTTCTTCCAGGACCACCGAACTGAGCCATAGAGGCGACTCTTGTTCCCAACGCTGCAATCAAGCCCGAAGCTACCCCGCGTAACTCCGCACCCACTCCAGAATGCTCCGAACGCCAAATCCGCTCGGCCCCTTGGCGATGAACGGCTTCGTATCCTCGTACCAGGCCATCCCCGCAATATCCAGGTGAATCCACGGCGTCTCGTCGGCAAACACATGCAGGAACTCGGCGGCCGTAATCGCCCCGCCCCAGCGCCCGCCGGTGTTCTTGATGTCCGCAATATCGCTCCTGATCTGGTCCATATATTCGTCGCCCAAGGGCAAGCGCCACACCTTTTCGCCGGAAATCTCAAGCGCCGCGTGGAACTTCGCATAGGTCTCGTCGTCGTTCGAGAATCCGCCGGCGTTCACCGGCCCCAGCGCCACCACGCATGCGCCGGTCAAGGTCGCCGCGTCGATCAGGTGGGTGCAGCCAAGCTGGCGCGCGTAGGTGAGCCCGTCGGCCAGCACGAGGCGCCCCTCGGCATCCGTGTTGATGATCTCGATCGTGTGCCCCGGCTCGCCGTCCTTGAAGGGCATAGCCGTCTGCACATCGCCAGGCTTCTGCGCCTTGCCGTCCGGCATATTTTCCGCCGAGCAGACGACGCTGATCACCTTCACACTGGGCTTGATGCGGCCGATCGCCGCCATCGCGCCCAGCATCGCCGCCGAACCGGCCATGTCGTACTTCATCAGCTCCATCTTTTCGGCCGGCTTAATCGAGATGCCGCCCGTGTCGAACGTAATCCCCTTGCCGACGAGGCCCAGTACCGGCCCCGCATACGTCGCCGCGTCGTAGCCCTCCGGCTCGTAGGTGAGCACGATCAGCGCCGGCGGCTCTTCCGAGCCTTGGGAAACGCTCCAGAACGCGCCCATCTTCAGCTCATGCAGCTTCTCCGTCGAGTAAACCTCGGCCTTCAGCCCATGCGTCTCGGCCATCGCCGCGGCGCGCTGGCCCAGAATCGTCGGCGTCAGCTTGTTGCCCGGCTCATTCACCAGCTCGCGGGCAAAGTTCTGGCTCTCGGCAATGATGTTCCCTTCCGCAAATCCCAACTCGATGGGAGCAATGTTCTCGCCCGCCACCGCGGCCAGCGTAAAGTCGTAGACGCTTTGGTCCTTGCGATCCGACCGGTAGGTATCCGGATCGTAGTCGGCGAGCATCGCGCCTTCGATCGCGGCCCGCGCGCACGGCCCCGGAGGCAGTCCCTCATGCACCGGCAGCGCAAACGCCACATTGCGCACTCCGCGCGGCTTCACAAACCGGATCGCCGTTCCCGCCGCCGCCCGCACCGAATGCACGGTTGCCTTGTCCAGCTTGCCCACGCCCACTACCAGCAGCCGCTTGGCCGCGAGGCCCACCGGCGCATGCAGCAGCAGCGTCTCGTTCGCCCCGCCCTTGAACTCGCCCGACGCCAGCGCCGTCGAAGCCGCCGTCTTCACCAGCCCATCGCTCGTCAGCAGAGCCAGATCGGCTTTGGCGCCCTTTCCCGTCTGCGCATCGCCGGCCACGACGACCAGCACTTCGGTTTCAATTCCAGCAAGATTGGCAAATACCAGATGTGTCCTCATGCCACCTATTATTCCACTTCGAATTCATCGCGTTCGGCACAATTGGAAAATCGACCAGCCACTTTCTCTTACATCTACCACGATAAAGCTCAATCCAATGTCATTTGATTCAAAATATGTCATACTGGTCTCGGAGGGCATATTGAACCTATTTGACATGGATTCCCCGCCGGTGCATAGCAAGATCAATGAAAATGGGCGCATCGTCATCCCCGCTGAGTTGCGTCAGAGGATGGGGGTCCATCCCGGCGACCCGGTTGTGCTCACAGTCTCAGGCGGTGTCCTGCGCATTGAGTCCTACCGCTCGGTGACTCAAAAGATCCAAGAAAGCGTGCGCAAACTCATACCCGATGGTCGTTCCCTGGCCGACGAATTGATCGCGGAACGGCGTGAGGAACACCGTCGTGAGAATCCTGAGTTTTTAGAGGAAGGTGAAAAGGTCGAGGCAATCGAGCCGGTGAGCCATGGCTAGCGCCGTTCTCGATTCGTCGGCGATCCTGGTTTGGTTGCAGAATGAGCGCGGGGCCGAGCGGCTGGCCGGATGCTTCCCCGGCGCTCTCGTGAGCTCGGTTAACCTTGCAGAAGTGCAAACCAAACTGGTAGCGACGGGAGACGATGCTCTCGTCGCCTGGAGAAAGATCCAATTCCTGGGCCTCGAATCCGTCCCGTTCGACGACGATCAAGCGCAAGAGGCAGGCAATATGGCGAAGCTCACAAAGAGGTTCGGGTTGTCTCTCGGAGATCGCGCCTGCCTTGTCCTGGCAGCCCGGCGGCACTTGAAAGCGATGACGGCGGATCGACCCTGGAAGAACCTGCCACTCTCCATCGAAATCGAAGTCATCCGCTGATGAGCGAAGTGTGCGCCTGTGATGGATAAGGTGACCACCACAGAAGACCGCATCGTCGCAATCGACTAGGCGATCAAAGGAAGTCCTGGTGAAAATCCAGGCCTAGTCTTCCGCAATTGCCCTTGCCCATGTCCCACAAAGGGTAAGTTTCGGGACAATTCGCGGAGCCGCTAAAAGCGAGGGCTTGCGCGTCCAGCATGTCTGTCCCGCCGCGCGGGAGTCCGCGAGGCTCGCTGTCCTGCAAGAGATCTCTGGCCGCCGCGAGCCGCTTTCTGCGGTCCGCGCCGAACGCGCGAGCGACATACTTGACGCTTCTCCAATTCCTTCAGCGGTTCGTCCAGGAAGCCCCCTATCGCCCCATCCGCCGCTTGCTCTCGTTTATCGCCGCTCGCGACTCCCGATCCGCCTCGCGCCGTTTCTCGGTCTCGCGCTTATCCCACTCCTGCTTGCCTTTGGCCACGGCCAGCTCGCATTTCACCCGGCCATTCCGGAAATAGAGCCGCACCGGAATGAGCGTATTCCCTTTGATCTGCGTCTTAACCTGTAGCTTGCGGACCTCTTCCTTATGCATCAACAACTTGCGCGTCCGCAGCGCGTCGTGGTTGGCAAAATTTCCATGAGAATAGGGTCCGATATGCACGTTCAGCAGAAACGCCTCGCCATCCTTGATCAGCCCATAGGCGTCCTTCAGATTGGCCTGGCCCTCGCGGATGGACTTGACTTCGGTCCCTCGCAGCACCACGCCGGCCTCGACCTTTTCCACCAGAAAGTAGTTGAAGGTCGCGCTGCGGTTGAACGCAGCATCGCGCTCGCCGCTCGCCACCGGGTCGCGCGGCTTCTGCGCTTTGGCCGTTGGCTTGCTCGCGGGAACTATGACGTGGCTGGACTGGCGCGGCATCTGAGTGCTTCCTCAATCTTCCATCCTAGCATCGGCCCGGGTGTCGCACCTGCCGGAATGGAGCTTTGCTAGAATGAGGCATCGCTGGTGTGCGGCAAGATCCGGTCCCGGCCCGCGTTTCACGGTCATCAACCCTGGTGCAGTCGGGGGTGCAATCGGGGACATTCGCCGGACAGCATTCCCCGTTCCAATTGAGGGATCCGATTCCGCAACACTCTATGGGAGTTCGATGAACTGCTTCTCCGCTCCGATGCAATTCGGCAAGAGCGCCGTATCCTTTCTGCTCTGCTGCACCCTCTTCGCCAGCACCCTGCCCGCGCATGCCTACAAAGGCGAGTCGGCCCACAAGCTGTTCGTCGAGGGCCAAAACGCCGAGGCCCGCGAAGATTACGACGCGGCGTACGAGGACTACAAGAAGGCCTACGCCAAGGCGCCCAACGACCTGCGCATGAGAACCGCGTTTTACCGCCTGCGCCAGACCGCTTCCTCCGTCCACGTCACCATGGGCCGCAAGATACTCGAGGCCGGCAACGCCATGGGCCCCCACACCGAGCAGGCGGGACAAGTGCAAGCCGCCCTGGCCCAGTTCCTGCGCGCCACGGAAATCGATCCCGGCAATGAAGCGGCCATCCAGGAGATCAACAAACTCCGCGCCCAGCAGACCGGCGTCCCACTGCACAGCGAAACCAGCCTCAGCGAGCCCGCCGAAGAGGCCATCGAAGACGCCGGCGCTCCAGCCGAGCTCAAGCCCGTTTCCACCGAGCCCTTTACCCTGCACATCACGGGCGACACCAAGGAGATTTACCAGGCCATCGGCAAAGCCGCCGGCATCAACGTCCTCTTCGACCCCGACTACAACGGAAAGCGCATCGCCGTCGAGCTCAACAACGTCACCCTCATGGACGCCCTGCGCATCGTGGGCACACTGTCGAACACCTTCTGGCGCCCCGTCACCTCCAACACCATCTTTGTCGCCACCAACAATCGCACGAAGCACACTGAGCTGGACGAGCAGGCCGTGCAGACCTTTTACCTGGCCAACGCCTGGCAGCAGAGCGACCTCAACGACGTGCAAACCGCGCTGCGCAACGTCATGGCCAACGTCAAGGCCTATGGAGTGCCCAGCCAGAACGCGATCGTCGTCCGCGGAACACCCGACGAACTCACGCTGGCGCAAAAGATCATCAACGATTTGGACAAACCCCGCCCCGAGGTCATCGTCGACGTTGCCATTATGGAAGTCGATAAGGACAAGATGCGCAACATCGGCCTCAGTTGGCCGGGCAGCATCAGCTTCGCTCTCCAGCCGCCCACCACCAGCACCACTTCGACGACGACCACTACGACTTCGACCACGGCTTCTTCGCTGACGCTGGACAACCTGGCCAATCTGAACGCCAACAGCTTCGCTGTCACCGTTAGTTCCGCCACGGCCAACCTGCTGCTCTCCGACTCCGACACCAAGATTCTGCAAAACCCCCGCATCCGCGCCACCGACGGCCAAAAAGCCACCATGAAGATCGGCTCGCGCATCCCCATCGCCACCGGCTCTTACCAGACCGGCGCCACCACGGCCATCACCAGTTCGCTCGTCAACACCCAGTTCCAATACCAGGACGTCGGTGTGCAGATCGAAATGACGCCCACCGTCCACTTCGACCACGACGTCACGCTGAAGCTCAAGATTGAAGACACGTCGGAAAGCGGCACCGAAACCATCAGCGGCGTCACCGAGCCGATCATCGCGCAGAAGACCTCCGAGCAGACCATCCGCCTGCGCGAGGGCGAGGCCTCGATCCTCGCCGGCATCCTCGACAAGCAGGATCTGGTCTCGATCTCCGGCATCCCCGGCCTGGGCGAGCTGCCCATCTTCCGCTACATCTTCGGCTCCAAATCCCACGAAGTCATCGACGACGAGGTCGTCTTCGTGCTCATCCCGCACATCGTCCGCGGACAGGAACTCTCGCCCCTCAACCTGCGCCGCATCGACACCGGTTCCGGCCAGACCATCGAACTCCGCCACACCTCAACCGGCGCACCCAAGCCAGTGCAGCCCGCGACGATCCCCGGCCAGCCGCTGAGGCCTATGGCTGGCCCCGGGGCTGCCGCCGGATCTCCCTTCCGCCCGGCCGGCAGCGTGGCTCCTCTGCAAGGCCAAACCGCTGCCGCCGCCGTCAACTCCGCCATGCAGCAGTTGCGCCAGCAGAACAGCTCCGACGTTCCAGTCCTCGCCGCAGCTCCAGCCGCGCCCCAGGGGGCCAGCTTCGTCCTCGCCGGCCCAACCGCGCCGCTCGCCGTCGGAGCCCAGTTCTCCGTCGCCGTCAATCTCAACGACGTCGCCGGCGTCTCCTCCACGGCTTTTCAAATCCAGTACGACCCCAGCAAGCTCGCCCTCATGGGCTTCAATCCGCAGGACCTGCTCAATCAAGGCGGGCAGCAAGCCACCGTCATGCACACGGACGAGCCCACCCCGGGCAGTCCGCTCCGAACCGTCAATATCGTCGGTTCGCGCCCTCCCGGTACGCCAGGCGCCTCCGGCTCAGGCACCATCTGCACGCTCACCTTTCTGGCGAAGCAGGCGGGGGAGAGCGATCTCGTCGTCGCCAGCCATTCCATCATGGACGCCGCCCAGCAACCCATCAAAGTGAGCGCTCAGAACGCCCACATCGTCATTCAATAGTTGCCAGTCCCGCGTTTTGCAACAGGGCCTGACTTCAGTCGTGCCGAAAGCGGCCAACAAAGACAGGGCTTTAGCCCCTGGGAAAATGCGATTTGCCACTATGCCCAGGCTCCTCCCAATCCGGAAAACGCCCCGCGCACAACGCGGCCTCACCCTGGTCGAGCTGATCGTCACCGTCGCAATTCTCGGCATCCTCGCCTCGGCCGCCGTCCCCATCGCCCGCTTCAAGGTCCAGCGCGACAAAGAGCGCGAGCTCCGCTACGACCTGTGGCAGATGCGAGACGCTATCGACCACTACAAAGACGCCGCCGACAAAGGCGCCTTCATGACCAAGGTGGACAGCCAGAACTACCCGCCCGACCTCGATGAATTGGTCAAAGGCGTCGACGTTCAGGGCAAAAAGGTCAAGTTCCTGCGAAAGATTCCCGTCGACCCCATGACCGGCAAAGCCGAGTGGGGCCTGCGCTCGATGCAGGACGACCCCGACAGCGACTCCTTCGGCGGCCAGAGCGTCTTCGACGTCTATTCGAAATCCGACGGCACCGCCCTCGACGGCACCAAATACAAGGACTGGTAGGCCAACATGACCCCGCGCCCGAGAAAATCCGCTGAGTCCGGCTTCACGCTCATCGAGCTGATGGTCGTCATGCTCATCATCGGCGTCCTCATGGCCATCGCCGTGCCTAACTACGTCTCCGCCATCCGGTCCGCCAAAGAAGCCGTGCTTAAGGAGGACCTGCACGTCATCCGCAATGCCATCGACTCCTATACCATGGACAAGCAGAAAGCTCCGCAGTCCCTCCAGGACCTCGTCGAAGCCGGCTATCTCAAGGCCATCCCCCAGGATCCGATGACCCGCTCGACAGACACCTGGGTCGCCGAAACAACCGACACTCTCCACTCCCTGGACCAGAGCGACCCCGGCATCGACGACGTCCACTCCGGCTCCCAGGAAAGCGGCAGCGACGGCCAACCCTACAATACCTGGTAATTTTTTCGCCGCAAACCCGGAATTGCGGTACACTAGAGCACAAATCGACCTTAGGAGACTGCCCGATGAACACACTCTCAACGCGTACCGCATGCGTCCGCATGGCCATTCTTCTCGCTTCCGTTTGCGCCCTCGACGCTGCTGTCGTCGCTTTCACCCGCCAGCCGCTGGTTTGGGCCCGCTGGATTCCCGGGCTGATTCCCATCCTCGCGCCCTTGACCGTCTGGGAACTCTTCCGCAATTCCAGCAAAGCCGCAAAATAGCGACTTTCCGACCACTTCTCCACACCTTGCAAGAATTGCAGCTACTCCACCTTCATTGCCCTCAATTGGCGATGAAGGTCGTTAATATCGTATGCTCGCGCACTCATGCATTTGCATCTGGTCTCAAATCCAAAAAATTTGTCATCCTGAGCGCAGCGAAGGACCCGCTTTCGCCCTTGCATTTGTTGTTGCTCTTCTTCCTGTCGTCCCTCCGGAAATCCGCCCTTCAAACCCAGCCGGTAAACTGGATTGCATGCCTCCCAGCCCCGCCCTACCCATCTACCTCCTCTACCAGTCGCTCTCCCGTACCCTTCCGCTCGACCCCCTTAACGGCCTCGGCGGTAAACTCCTCTACGCCGGCGAAATCGACGCCGAAGGCCGCCATCTGCTCTACGCCGCCAATATCGCCGGCGCCGCCTCGCTTGCTGCCTCAGCCGATCCCATCGCCCTCCGCCAAGCCATGCGCGACGGCGTCATCGACTTCTTCGTCAACTCCCTCGAAGAAGCTCTGCGTATCCTCAAGAACGAAATCCGCAAACGCCAGACCGTCTCGGTCGGCGTAGCCGCCGAGCCGCACCATCTCGCCGAGCAGATGCTCGACCGCGGAGCTCTGCCTGACCTGTTGCCGCAAGAAGTCCGCCTCAATCCGGCGCAGCGGAACAAATTTCTCAGCCAAGGTTCCCGGTTGATCGCGGCTGCCACGATTCCGCCAGCGAGCCGTTTCGCCACCTGGCAGGTAGACCGGGATTTCGCGCGCTGGCTCCCGCGCCTGGACGATTGCGCGAAAGCCGTCCTTCCGCCGGAAGACCACTGTCGCCTTCGCTGGCTGAGATTGGCGCCGCGTTACCTGGGCAGGCAGGCGCAACGCGAGCATGGGGTCGGATTTTATGAAGCGGAATTCGCGAAATTTAACCAACTGGCAGCCGAGCTGACGCAGCAGGGCAGCGGAGTCGGGGACGAACCGTGTCAAGTTGCGATCACCCGCTGGCCGCTCTGAGATGCTCAGGAAGCCCACTGATGCGGGAACTACGCCGCGCCATCCTTGGGAAGCGTGGCGCAATCCCCGCGGCGCACTGCGCAATGCTTGCTCCGCACTGCGCAATGTCCGTCTCGCGCTGCGCAATCGCTGAGTCCAAGCGCTGGAGCGGTCTACGCGCCGCCTTCGGGAGCGCTCTCGATCCTGGCCCACAGCTCTTTCAGTCCAAACCCTGTCTTTGAAGACAGGAAAAGTAGATCGTCGATCCCAAGCCCGCGCTTCAGCGCTGCCAGATTCTTCGTCCGCTGGTTGCCGCTCTGCTTGTCCACCTTGGTCCCAACCACGGCAAAATCCCGCCCTTGATAGCGCAGCCACTCGATCAACTGCCGGTCGCTCTCCTGCGCGGGAATGTTCGAGTCCACCAGGCAAACGCAGAGCTTAAGTTGTTCCCGGTTAGCAAGATACGGGTCGATGAAGTCGGGCCAGGTCTCCGAAATCGACTTTGAAATCTTAGCGTACCCATACCCGGGCAAGTCGGCAAACACCAGTTTCGGCCGATCCGGCGCGTTTTCTCCCGCCAAAGCAAAGAAGTTGATCGCCCGAGTCCGCCCCGGCGTGGACGAAACCTTGGCCGCCTTTTCGCCCACTAAAGCATTGAGCAGGCTGGACTTACCCACATTCGACCGGCCCAGAAAGGCGATTTCCGGCGCAGCCGATTTGGGAAAATGCTCCGGAGCCATCGCCGAAAGCAGGAATTGGGTGACGTAACGCATTCGCTCTCCGAGGAAGCCGGAGAAATTCCAGTCAACCCACCTTCAGAATACAGGAGTTACGGTTTCCACGTTCTGAATCGGAAACGAGCGGCGTTCTAGGCTGGGCAGGCGCAGGCCAAGCGTGATGGCTCGCAGAGCCATGAAGGCCAGCATGGCGCACCACAGTCCGTTATCGCCAAAATGCGCCTGAAGCACCACTGCCAAACCCAGAAATCCAAGAAAAGAAAGGATCATGCTGTCGCGCAGCTCCGCCGCGCGGGTCGCGCCGATGAAGATGCCATCCAGTTGAAAGTTCCAGACCGAAACCACCGGCATCGCCACAATCCACGGCAAGAATCGTGCGGCAAGCTGACGAATCGGCTCCTGATTGGTGAAAACGGCGATGATTCTCGTCCCAAAAACCCAATAAATCAAGGAGATAATCGCGGAAACGGCAACAGCGGCGGCGAACGACGCCTTGAGGATCGAGCGGAAATCGAAGCGCCGGCCGGCGCCGATCGCCTCGCCTACCAGCGCCTCGGTGGCGTTAGCGAACCCGTCCAGCCCGTAGCTGGCGATCATGTGGAAGTTGAGCAGGACGGCGTTGGCGGCCAGGATCGCGTCGCCCATCTTCGCTCCAGAGCGGGTAAACCAAGCATACGCGGCGACCAGGCTGAGGGTGCGCAGCAAAATGTCCCGGTTGAGCGCAAAGAGATGGCGCAGCCTCGGAGCGTGCAGCAGTTCGCTCCAGCGCAGGCGGCTTGGATGCACGCCGGCGGCGAGCATGATTGCAAGGCCGAGCAGGCAGCCGGACCATTCCGCGGCGAGCGTGGCGGTGGCTATGCCGGCCACGCCCCAATGTAGATGAAGCACTAAAACCAATGCCACCAGCACGTTGACGACGTTGATGGCGGCTTGCAATAGGAGCGCGGCGCGGGCGCGCTGTCGGCCTAGCAAGTAGCCGAGAATCGCGTAGTTGGCCAGCGACGCCGGTGCCGACCAGATGCGGATGCCGCAATAAATTTGCGCGTTGGCGCGCGCGTCCGGACTTGCTCCTAAGAGATTGAGCGCAATGGAGATCAGCGGCGATTGGAGGAGCAGAATCGCGGCGCCGATGAGCATGGCCGTGAGAAAGGCGCGGCCGAAGTGGTGCATCAGCTGGTCTTCATCTTCCGCGCCGTGGGATTGCGCGACGAGGCCGCTGGTCGCCATGCGGAGAAAGCCGAAGGTCCAGTAAATGGAATTGAAAAAGATGCCGCCCATGGCTACGCCGCCGAGCGCCGCCGGGCCGGGCAAGTGGCCGGAGAGGATGGTGTCCACGGTCGAGAGCAGCGGCTGGGTCAGGTTCGAAAGAATGAGCGGCAGCGCGAGCAGGAAGACGCGCCGGTACCAGTAGGGCATCGAACTGATTTTAACTGGAGCTAATCGTGTTCGGAGGGTTCGCCGGCCCCTGGGTCGTCGTCCGAACCGTTTGCCGGGACCATGGTGTAGTCGTAGACGACCTTGTTCATGAAGATGTCGGAGCGGATCAACCCCTGCTGGCCGTTGCCGCCGTAGACGCGGCGATTGATGAGGCGGCTGGTTTCCGGGTCGTCCGGGAGCGAGCGGATGTACTCGCTGCGGAATTTTCGGCCGCAGGCGGAGAACATGGTCAGCGTCAGAATCCAATGGGCTGGAGACTCGTTGGTTGTGTGGCGTATGCGCTCGTGAATTTCGACTTTGCGGTCCTGCATCTTGTGCAGAATGGTGGCGAAGGAGTCGAGTCCTAGTTCGACGCCGTCGAGCGATTCGACGATGTGGCCGCTGTTGAGCGACATTTGCAGGCTGGGAGTTTGGTTCGCCGTCGGCTCGACGGCCTGTAGCTCAAACGCCTCGGTATGCCAGTCGAATACGCCCGGCTGAGGCTGTTTCGTTTCGGGACCGTAGACGGCGCGGAACTGGTCGATAGGCGCTCCCGGAACGACGAGCGGCTCGACGATTTCGCCTGGGCTGACCAGGAAATCTTCCTTGCAGCCCTCGACGTGGAGGGATTTGGTGGCCGATTTGGCCGGTTCCTTGGCCGGGTGGGGCGCGGCGGATAGGGAGCGGGCGGTGTATTGGACGTGGGCGCGGGTGAGCCAGATGAGGTAGGCTCCAGCGGCGGCGAGCAGGAGCGCTCCGGCGATGATCCAGGCGCGGGGGTCGATCATTTCCTTTGTCTCAGCGGGGTGAAGAAACCCAGTTTTTCGAAGGAATTTGTCTTGCGGGGCTAACCAGTCCGAGGCAGCACCGAGAATCCTTCAAAACGACGGAAAAACTACCCTCAGGGGCTAGAGCCCCATTCCTTTGGGTGGCTTTGGCGGCACGACTGAAGTCGTGCCATGTTACAAAGCAATTCGATTCCGAATTTTTGCGGCGACTCCCAGATGCGGGAGAAGACGATCCTTCTCCCGCATCTGGCTATTGGCGAGCGGTTTGGCCGGGGTTCAACTCGCTGGGCGGAATGCTGGACAGGACTACGGATTGGGATTCGTCGAGCGCTTTGAGCGGGGATTGGAGGGCGATCTTCAGCACTTCGTCCATCTGATCGACGAAATGGAGCTTCATCGCCTTTTTCAGGGCTTCGGGCAGGTCCACGGTGTCCTTTTCGTTGGCTTTGCAGAGGATGACTTCAAAGACGCCGGCGCGCTGGGCGGCGAGCAGCTTTTCCTTGAGGCCGCCGATGGGCAGGACCTTGCCGCGCAGGGTGATTTCGCCAGTCATGGCGATGTCGCGGCGGACGGGGATCTTGGCCAGGGCCGAGGCGAGCGCCGTGGCGATGGTGATGCCGGCCGAGGGTCCGTCCTTGGGGATGGCACCCTCAGGGACGTGGAGGTGGATGTCGATGTTGCGATAGAAGTCGCGCGGCAGACCGAGCGCGTTGGCGCGGCCGCGGATGTAGCTGAGTGCGGCCTGCGCCGACTCCTGCATCACGTCGCCGAGCTGGCCAGTGATGGTGAGCTTGCCTTTGCCGTCGAGCACCTGCACCTCGGTAGTGAGGATGCTGCCGCCGACTTCGGTCCAGGCGAGGCCGGTGACGAGGCCGACTTCCGGGCTGTCGTGAACCTCCGAATCGCGGAAGCGGGCCACGCCGAGGAACTCGCCGATGTTCGCCGCGGTGATCTCTTCCTTATGCTTCAGGCTGTGCTTAACCACGCGCCGGGCGACTTTGCGGCAGACGTTGCCGATCTCGCGCTCGAGATTCCGGACGCCGGCCTCGCGCGTGTAGTCGCGAATGATGGCGACGATGGCGTCGTCCTGAAAGGTGATGTTGGCTTCGGTCAGTCCGGTGGCTTCGCGCTGCTTCTTGAGCAGGTAATTCCGGGCGATTTCGAGCTTTTCCACTTCCGTGTAGCCGGAGAGGCGCAGCACTTCCATGCGGTCCTGGAGCGGGGCCGGGATGGTGTGCAGAACGTTGGCCGTGGCCACGAAAAGGACTTCGGAAAGGTCGTAATCGACGTCCAGGTAGTGATCCTGGAAGGTGGTGTTCTGCTCGGGGTCGAGCACTTCGAGCAACGCCGAAGCCGGGTCGCCGCGGAAGTCGTTGGCCATCTTGTCCACTTCGTCGAGCAGAAAGACGGGATTCTTGGTGCCGGCCTTTTTCATGGCCTGAATGATCTGGCCGGGCAGGGCGCCGATGTAGGTGCGGCGATGGCCGCGAATCTCCGCTTCGTCGCGCACGCCGCCCAGCGAGAGCCGGACGAACTTGCGGCCGGTCGCTTTGGCGATTGACATGCCGAGCGAGGTCTTGCCAACGCCCGGAGGCCCGGCGAAGCAGAGGATCGACCCCTTAGGGTTCTTCACGAGCTGGCGGACGGCGAGAAACTCGAGGATGCGCTCTTTGATCTTTTCCAGGCCGTAATGGTCTTCGTTGAGCACCTTTTCCGCGCGGTCGACGCTGCGGGTTTCCTTCGACCGCTTCTTCCACGGCACGGCGAGCAGCCAGTCGAGGTAGTTGCGGCTGACGGTGGATTCGGCGGACATCGGCGGCATCGCTTCGAGCTTGGCCAGCTCCTGGGTGGCCTTTTCCATCACATCCTTGGGCATGCCGGCGGCTTCAATCTTCTTGCGCAGCTCGTCGAATTCGCTCTTTTCGCCGCGGCCCAACTCTTTCTGAATGGCTTTGATCTTTTCGTTGAGGTAATACTCCTTCTGGGCGCGCTCCATCTGGCGCTTTACGCGGGATTGCACGTTGCGATCCAGGTCGAGCTTTTCGATCTCGACGTCGAGCACATCGGCGATGCGGGCCAGACGCGCGGCGGGGTCGAAGATGCCCAGCAGTTCCTGCTTTTCTTCGATGGGAAGCTGAAGGTTGGCGGCGATCACGTCGGAGAGCTTGGCCGGCTCGTCCATGCGGACGCTGGCGATCATGGTCTCGTAGTTGAGCGATTGCTGGAGCTTGACGTAGCTCTCGAAGAGGGTGGTGACGCGCTGCATCAGAGCTTCCGTGCCGGCGGTCATCTCAAAGGTGGATTTGCCTTTGCGTACCGTGGCGACGAAAAAGCCGTCGGCGTCGGTTACTTCGGTGGATTTGGCGCGCTCGACGCCCTCGACGAGGACTTTGATGTTGCCGTCCGGCATCTTCACCGACTGCACGATATTGCAGATCGTCCCGACCTGATAGATTTCCTTGGCCTTGGGCTCATCGACGCTGGCGTCGTGCTGGGTGGCGAGAAAGATCTTGCGGTCGCCATTGAGCGCTTCTTCGAGAGAGCGGACGCTGGACTCGCGTCCGACGACGAAGGGGGTAACCATGTACGGGAAGATCACCATATCCCGGATGGGCATCATGGGCAGTTTGCGCGGCTCGTTCTTTTCCCGTGGGGAAGCAGTCATACAGGTCCTTTGGATTCGATCTACTCGATTGGATGCCGCGGACGCCGATCCGTCTCAAGCTCCATCGTAATCGTCTTCTTCAGATTGTAATGCGGCTGGATGGGAAAAATTTGCCGGAAGGCGCGGGAGTGCCTATTCGGGATTGGCAGGAGAAAAATATTCAGGGATGTCGCGATGGCCTTCGAGGATGTTGATGATTTCGAGGCGGTCTTCGGCGTAGCGAAGGATGATGATGTAATTTTCGAAGGGGACAGAACGCAACTCGGACCCGAGATCGGGACGGGCGATTCCCATCTGGAATGGAAGAGATGCAAGATGACGGCAGTGGGCCCGAATTTTCTGGGTGTATCTCTCGGCTACGCGCACACTCTGAGTGGCTTCCGCGATGTATTCCAGGATTTCTACCAGGTCGGCCTTGGCTGCCGGTGTTAGCTTGGCGCGCCTCACCACGGTATGCCCTTGGCTAGCAATTCCTGCGATTTGCGGTTGATCGCGGCGTCGATCTCTTCGTCCGAAACCTCGGAGGTGTCTTTCAAAGATTCCTGAACCTTGGCACGGAGTTCGGCCAACTTTTGCTCGCGCGCCTGTAGGAGCCGGATGCCGAACTCCACAACCGCGCTCTCGGAGGTATAGCGGCCATCGCTAACGGCTTGCTTGACGAAGTCTTCCTGGGATTCTTCTAGGGCGATTTGCATGATGGGCCTCCGCGGTTCCGATTGAAGCGATGATACCAGGGATGCGATTGGGGGGAAAGTTGTCTTACGGTGCGTCGTTGAGACTATCCGTCGCCAAGGCGCTCTTAGCGAGAAGCTCAGAGGTCGATCCAAGAACCGTGAAGCTTGCGATCATCCCTGGATGCCGACCGTCCTGGTCGACAAGAATCAGGGCCACCGTGGGAAACTGCGGCAAACGCCTCGTCACTCGTGCGTTTGCGTTCCTGACTTGTATCCTCTTACGCTGGCCAAATACTTCCGCAAGCTGCTTCTTTATCGCGGGCAGGTCAGCCGAAGCAGCGTGGATAGGAACAACCATCAGCCCGACGACAAAGTGGTCGTGCACCCGCCCAGATTTTCGAGTGTACGGGCTTGTCAAGCGAATTCGCTTTCCGCTGCTCGTCTGATAGTCGCAGAAGAGCTTATCGATCCCATATTTGCCGGAGAGGTGTCCTCTCAATCTTTGCGTGGAATTCAACTCTCGTAAAATCTTCGCCTCGAGGTACAAGTTAAAGTCGCCGCCGAACTTGCGCAGTTCCGGCACAGAAATCCAAGCGTCGCACAATCCGTGTCCAGTTCGATTGCCAGCCTTCACGAGACCCCGCTTCTTTACAGGCAGTTCGAGGACGGAGACAGAATTGCGATACCGGCGGGAGATGCTTGCTAGCAGGGTACTCACAACCGGGCCCTCTTTGAGCATCCAGGGCAACTCCGGTTCACCGAAGAGTCGCTCTGTTTCTTTGGCGTAGGCCTTCAGGTAAGTTGCCCAGGACTGGCAGATCGCCGCAAGCGAAGACTGTATCGAGCTGTGGCCCTTGAACCATGGACCGTACTCGGGGTCTGAATGTGGGGCTGATTTGAAAATGCTCGATTGCAATATCATGTGACACCACCCCTTCGAGGGCAATTTGCACTATGGCCTTCCGGAATTCAAAATTCGAACGGCGGTCGTGAGAAGCCGCTTGACGATCAAAATCCAGTGCTATTTCAAAAAATATCCGGTCATGTCCCGATGGCCTTCGACGATGTTGACCACTGCGAAGCGGTCTTCGATGTAGCGGAAGAAGATCACGTAGTCCTCAAAGACGGCGCTTCGAAGATTGGGAGCGAGTTCCGGGCGCTCGCGGCCCATTTCGAAGGGCAGAGAAGCGAGATGGTCGCAATAGGAGCGGATGCGGAGAAGGAAGTTGCGGGAGACATTGGGACTTCGGCTGGCTTCAGTAAGATAAGCTCGTAGTTGGCGTAGATCCCGTCGCGCGGTAGCGAGATAAATAACCCGCTTCATTCGGAGTATCCGAGAGCCGCGAATTCGGCGTCTTGCTCTTCCATATCGCGATCCAAATCCTCGGCGGTGTATTCGCCTCCCTCGGATAGGGACGCGGCGATCATGGTGCGCAGATCAGCCAGCTTGCGGTCGTTTTCCTCAAGTAGCCGTAGACTCAGATTGACGACTTCGCTTTCGTTGGCGAAGCGACCGTCGCTGACGGCTTGCTTGACGAAACTCTCTTGAGACGGTTCGAGGGCGATTTGCATCCGTTTGCCTCCCTTTTATCCCAGGATTCTATCAAAATGAGAGAAATCAGCCAGCCTTTTCTAGCAGCGAGAGCGACAGATCCCGGCGCTCGACCATGTCCTTGGTGATTTCGAGGTCGCGGACACGCTTGTTGCTGGGCAAGTGGTACATCAGGTCGAGCATCAGCTCTTCGAGGATCATCCTGAGACCGCGGGCGCCGACTTTGCGGTGCAGGGCTTCGCGGGCGACGGCGTTGGCCGCCTCCGCGGTGAAGTGCAGATGTACGTTCTCGTATTCGAAGAGGCGCTGGTACTGCTTGAGGATGGCGTTCTTGGGCTTGGTGAGGATCTCGACGAGAGCCACTTCGTCCAGCTCGTCGAGGATGCCCATGACGGGGAGGCGGCCGACGAACTCCGGGATGAGTCCGAACTTGATCAGGTCCTGAGGCTCGGTCTGGCGGAGGAGTTCCGTGTCGCGCTGGCTGCGAATGGCGATGGCGCCGTCCGGGTCGCCGTCGAATTTGAAGCCGAGCGCCTTCTTGCCCACGCGGCGGCCGACAATCTTCTCAATGCCGACGAAGGCTCCGCCGCAGATGAAGAGAATGTTGGTGGTGTCGATGGCCGTAAATTCCTGGTGCGGATGCTTGCGGCCGCCCTGAGGGGGAACGTTGGCGACGGTGCCTTCGAGGATTTTGAGCAGCGCCTGCTGTACGCCTTCGCCGGAGACATCGCGGGTGATCGACGGATTCTCGTCCTTGCGGCCGATCTTGTCGATTTCGTCGATGTAGATGATCCCGGTTTGGGCCTTGGTGACGTCGCCGTCGGCGGCTTGCAGCAGTTTTAAGATAATGTTTTCAACGTCTTCGCCGACGTAGCCGGCCTCGGTGAGGGTGGTTGCGTCCACGATGGCAAAGGGCACATCAAGCATCTTGGCCAAGGTCTGCGCCAGCAGCGTTTTGCCGGAGCCGGTGGGGCCGATGAGCAGAATGTTTGACTTAGACAACTCAATCTCGTTGTTGCGCGCGTGGTTCATCTGGATGCGCTTGTAGTGGTTGTAGACAGCGACCGCCAGCTTTTTCTTGGTCTGGTCCTGGCCGATGACGTACTCGTCGAGGAAGGTCTTGACTTCCTGCGGCTTGGGCAGGTGAACGCTGGAGGTAGTGGGGTGGGCTTCGCCACGGTCGTCCTCGAGAATCGAATTGCAGACTCCGACGCACTCGTCGCAGATGTAGGCGCGAGGGTAATCGCTCGGTGAGGAGATGAGCTTGGCTACCGCGTCCTGCGATTTATGGCAGAATGAGCAGCGGAGTGTGTCTTCGGGGCCCGTGCGTTTCATCACCACTACTACCTCCAGGGAAAGGCGGACTTAAACCTTTAACGACAACTTACGTTCGAGGCCGGTCGATGATTTCGTCGAGGATGCCATATTCTTTGGCCTGTTGAGCGGTCATGATGAAGTCCCGCTCCACATCGCGTTCGATCCGGTCTAGGCTTTGGCCGGTGTGCTTGGCCATCAGCGTGTTGGTAATTTCGCGAATGCGCAGAATCTCGCGGGCATGAATGTCGATGTCCGTGGCCTGACCGCTCAGCCCGCCCATCGAGGGCTGGTGAATGAGGATGCGCGAGTTGGGCAAAGCAAACCGCTTGCCCTTGGTGCCCGCCAGCAGCAGAAAAGCGCCCATGCTGGCCGCTTGTCCGATGCAGTAGGTCACGACGTTGTTGCGAATGAACTGCATCGTGTCGTAAATGGCGAGGCCGGCGGTAATGGAGCCGCCGGGCGAGTTGATGTAAAGCTGGATGTCTTTTTCCGGGTCTTCGCTGTTGAGAAACAGCAACTGGGCCACGATGAGGTTGGCAATCTGGTCGTCGATCGGCGTACCGAGGAAGATGATGTTATCGCGGAGCAGACGGGAGTAAATGTCGTAGGCGCGTTCGCCCCGACTCGTCTGCTCGACCACCATGGGAACTAAGGCCATTGCGCTATTCTCTCACTTTTGCGTGGGGGCGATCTGCCACCCCTGGGGGATTTGTGTTTCCAGGCCCATCTTTTCGTAACTGGCCCGGATTCCGAAGCGGTCTGCGGCCCGGGGTTGCCGGCTTCCTGATTGTTCTTCGCCGCATTCTCCGAAAATGGAAAAAAAGTCTTACGCGGCCGGGAGTCTTTGGTAGAGCAGGCTTGCCGTTTTTTCGCGACGCAATTGTTCCCGGATTCTAGCGAGACCGCCGTCCTGAGTCAAACGGGCGCGCAAAGTTTCGACCGGTTCCCGCTGCTGGAGCGCCGCCATATAAATCTCGCGATCCACTTCTTCGTCCGAAACGGCGATGCCTTCCGCGTCCGCAATGCGATCGATCAGCAGCGAAGTTTTCACCTCGCCGATGGCCGAATCGCGCTGCGCGGCGCGCAGACGGCCAAAGTCGAGCTTACGCATCATATCGGCATTCATACCCTGTTGCGCCAACGCGCGAAGGCCGCGATCCAGCCGCGCGTCCACCTGCTGCTGCACCAGCGACTCCGGCACCGGGAAGGGAAATCTCTCGGTCAGCGCCCCGAAAAGTGCCTCGCGTACTTCGGCTTCGGACTGGCGCTGTTTCGTCGCCAGCAGATGCTCGCGGATGCGGGTTTCCAGCGCGGCCAGGTTCTCGTAATCGCCAAGTTCGGCCGCAAAATCGTCATTCAGCTCCGGCAAAGTCCGCTTCTTGATGGCCAGAACTTCGATGTCGTAGGCGACAGTCTTGCCGGCAAGGTTGCTTTCCGTGTAGTCGGCCGGGTAGGTCACTTCCACCTGCAGCTCCTGGCCGGCTTTGGAGCCGCGCAGGGCTTCGGTGAAGGCCGGCAGCGTCTCGGCACCGCCGATTTCGACCAGCGAGTCCTGCCCTTCGATGGGAGCCGCGCCGACGAGTTCCAGCACCTGGCCGCTGTAGCTGATCTGCGCCCAGTCGCCGTCGACCAGAGCGCGATCTTCTTCGACCGGCTCGACGGTGGCGCGGGATTCCCGAAGCCGCGTCAACTCCGCCTGGAATTCCTCCTCCGTCACCTCGACGGCGGGCTTGGGGACAGCGACGTACTGATAGCCTTCGATGGAGAAAGGGGGGACGATCTCGAAGACCGCCGCGCCCTCCAGCGCCTTGCCTTCTTCGAGAGTGAGGCTGGTCAGGTTCGGCTGCGAAACCGGCACGACGCCGGCAGCCGCAATCGCCGCCTGGAATCGCTCCGGGAGCAGCGACTCGACCACATCCTTCTTGATCTGCTCCGCAAACCGTCGTTTGACCACCGATTCCGGCACTTTGCCGGCGCGAAAGCCAGGAATCTTGGCGTATTTCTTGTATTCCTTCAGCACGCGGGCGAAGGCTTTGTCCACCTCTTCGACCGGCGCCTCGATCTTGACTTCGCGCACACACTCGGGGTTCAGCACCGGGGCATGCGAGTGACTGTGGCCCTCATGATCGTGGTCCTGGTGGTCGTGGTCCTCATGAGCGTGTTCCTCTTGAAGATCGATGGGTTCGGGGGTGGCTTCCGCTTCCAGTACGGGGGGTGTTTCGATAGTTTCTGAAGAACTCACAGGTCTGCCTTCCAAAATTCTTACGCCTCAACGCCGGTCTGGCTTCGCCTTGCGGGGTTTTCTCCGAAAGAGCTTTCCTTTCCCCAAAAGGCGTTCCTGGAGAAGGAAGAGCGGTCCGCGTAGCGAGGTCTGCGGGCAGAGGACGTTCTTCTCAATGGTAAGAGGGTTCGCCAACCCGGTCAAACCGGTGGCATTTGCGCTATGGCGCAAACACCTTCAGCCGCACATGCCACTGGGTGCTCTTGCCGGGCGGCAGAGTCACCATGCCGGTGTCCATTTTGCCCCATTCTTTGCCAAACGGGTCGGCGAAGTTGAACTGGTCTTCGACAGCGACGAAGTTCTTGGCGGGCGGCGCGTAGACTTGGACCGTCTTAATGTTGGGCGAGATGCCCTCGATGGAAACGCCGTAATGGGCGGCCGGATCGGTGAGGGTTACCGTTACCGGCGAGCCGGAGAGGTGGCTGAAGTTGTCGTCGAGGAACTGTCCGCCCAGAGCCTTGCCGTCGGCCGCGGTAAAGTCGTACGGCGTTCCGGCTACGGGTACGATCTTGCCTGTCGGAAAGACATTGTCGTAGCCATCGACCTGGGCCATGGAACTGGCCGGAATGCGCAGGCGCACCTGAGTCCTGTCGCCGCTGGGCAGGTTGAAGTAGGGGTGCCAGGCGATGGCTACCGGCTCCGGTTCCGTGCCCACGTTGTGCGCCACGATGGAGGCGTCCACGCCCTCGGCGGTCAGAGTGACTTTAATCACCAGGTCGGTCTTCGAGAGCCAGTGCCCGCCAAAGTCGCCGCCGTGGATGACGCCGGAGACGCTGCCGCCCTCGGCGGTCTGCGTCACCTTCAGGTCTTCGACGGGAGTCTTAAGGATGAGCCCATGCATGGCGTGGCGCTCGGCGCCGGGGAGTTTACCGACGTTGTTCGCCGGCAGCGTGATGGTCTTGCCGTGCCATTCGGTGGTCAGCGTCTTGCCGTCTTCGGAGAGCTTGCCGCGTATCCGGTTCGGATACGGAAACAGAAAGGCCGCGCCCATGCGGTAGCTCAGGTCGCCGTTGGCGTCGTCGGTGTCGTTGAGCGTCTTGGCCGCTTCTTCCAGATTCCCAAGCGGTTCGGCCAGCACGTCGATCTCGCCTTTGCCGGGGAAATAGGCGGTGATCTGCTGAATCATCAGCGCGCGGCCGGGCAGCAGCGTGATCGAGGTGAACTCCGGCTTGGTGGCTCCCGCGGTGGGCTTACGCGAGATGGTGACGGCCGGCACGCCGTTGACCGAGGGCGGCGCGGGCGGCTGCGCGTGAGTGGCGATGCTGACGGCTAGCGTGGCCGAGGCCAGGCTGGCAATGGCGAGGTTGCGCGGTGCGAGTTTCATCGAAATATCCTCGGAACGATCGGGTTGCTCAAAATGCGGCGCGTTGGGATGCGGGTTTGAGGCGGTTGTTGCCGGTTTCCTCAAGGCGCTGCCATTTTACAGGAGGCTGCGCGCGGCTTGCTTTGAATGCCCGCCGGGCGGATACGATAGAGCGATGCCCTCAGCCGCCAGTCTGGAAATACTGAATGCCCAGATCGTCGCCTGCGACCGCTGCCCGCGCCTGCGCGTCTACGGCGAAGAAATTGCCAGGGTAAGACGCCGCCAATGGCGCGATTGGGAGTATTGGGGCAAGCCAGTGCCGTCCTTTGGCGACGAAACGGCGCGCGTGCTGGTCATGGGCCTGGCTCCGGGCGCGCATGGCTCCAATCGCACCGGCCGCCCGTTCACCGGCGACGGATCGGGCGACTTCATGTTTCCCGTCCTCTACGAAGCCGGCTTCGCCTCGCAACCGCGTTCGGTGAGCCGCAAGGACGGGCTGCGGTTGAGCGATATGTGGATCAGCGCGTCGGTACGGTGCGCGCCGCCGGGGAACAAACCGCTCCCGGAAGAGCAGCGCAACTGCGCCCCCTGGCTGGATGAGGAGATGGCGCTGCTGCCGCGCCTGCGCGTGGCCGTCTGCCTGGGCAAGATCGGCTTCGACGCCATGGTCGGGTATTTTGTGCGCGCTGGGGCGATTGCTTCGCGCAAGGGATACGACTTTGCCCACGGAGCCGAATACCGCCTGCCCAACGGACTCTATCTGCTCGCGACGTATCATCCATCGCTCCAAAACACCAATACCGGGAAGCTGACCGCGCCGATGTTCCTGAAGATCTTCGTGCGGGCGCGAGAGCTGGCCAAGGATTAACCTCAGCCGTCGGCTCGGCGACGGTCCGTGCTACTATCGGGTGCATGAATCGCTCCTCTCTTGCAGTTTTCGCCTGTTGTTTTGTGCCGTTTGGCGGCGTGGCGCTGTTCTCGCAGGTTGGTGCGGAAAAAGCAGTCGTCCTGCACGCGGCGCATCTGCTCGATGTGGAGCACGGCGCGCTGGTTTCGCCGGGCGAGGTGCTGGTGCGCGGCAACAAGATCGCCGAGGTTGGCGCGTCCGTCACCCATCCAGCCGGCGCGGAGACGATCGATCTGGGCGCGGCCACGCTGATGCCCGGCCTGATCGACGCCCATGTGCATCTCTTCCTCCATCCCGGCGCGGAAGACTTGCAGACCATCCAGGAATCCGTGCCGTGGCGCACGATTCTGGCCCAGCAGGCGGCCAAGGATGACCTGATGGCAGGCTACACCGCCGAGCGCGACATGGGCACCGAAGGCGCCGGATCGGCGGACACAGCAGTGCGCATGGCCATCGACAGCGGGCTGATTCCCGGGCCGCGCATGCGCATGAGCGGCAACGCCATCAGCATCCTCGGCGGCCATGAGGATGCTGTCGGCTACAACCCAGCTTCGCACGTTCCGTCCAACGCGGACTACGCCAACAGCGCGCCGGAGTTGGTCGCCGTCATTCGAGAGCAACTGAAAGAAGGCGCGGACTTCATCAAGATCTACGAAACCGGCAAAGACCGCCTGCGCGATGGCAAGTTCACCACGCCCTACCAGTACACGGAAGAGGAGCTGGCCGCGGCTGTGAAAGAAACCGCGCGTATGGGAACCCGCGTCGGCGTCCACTGCACCGGCGAGCCGGGCGCTCTCTATGCGGCTGAGGCCGGCGTCGCCTCGATCGACCACGCGGACTACCTGAGCGACGAGACGATGCGGCTGATGAAGGAAAAGCAAATCTACGCCGTGCCGACCTTCGCCATCGTCGAGTACTTCGGCAAACACGCCGACCCCTCCGTCGGCGACTGGGACGACTCGATGCAGAAATTCCACGCCGCCCAGTTTAAGCGGCAACTGGCCGCTGGCGTGCCGTTTGCGGTCGGCTCGGACGTTGGCCCGTTTCCGCATGGGACGCAGGCGCGCGAGATGGAGTTGATGGTCGAGTACGGCATGTCGCCGGTCGAGGTGCTCAAAGCCGACCTGCTGCACGGAGCGAGGCTGCTGGATTGGGAAGGCCAGATCGGCGACTTGAAGCCAGGATATTACGCGGATGTGATCGCCGTGCCGGGCAATCCGCTCGAAGATATTTCGGTGACCAAGCGCGTGAGTTTTGTCATGAAGAACGGCGTCGTTTACAAAGGGCAGGAAACAGGGAATAGGGAACAGGGGATGCGTTGAGAATCTTGGAGCGGCCAGGGTTTTGTAACAGGGCACGACTTCAGTTGTGCCGATGATCGCGAGGAAATCGCCGGGGCTTTAGCCCCCGCTGGAATTCGATCCGACAGATTCCGCTCAATATTTTTCACTAGATTCCGGGGTTGACGATGAAGAATTTGGCGCATCGGCGTATGTGGACGATGGTTGGAGCAATGACGATCGCTTTGAGCTCGGGTCAGGCCCAGACACCGGCGCCGCACAAGTGGGCCATCGTGCTGCACGGCGGCGCCGGCGTGATCGAGCGCTCTTCGATGACTCCGGAGGCCGAGAAGAGCTATCGCGCCGGAATCAAAGCCGCGCTTGACGCGGCCGCGGCGGTCCTCGGTAATGGCGGCTCATCGATGGACGCCGTCGAGACGGCCATCAAGATCATGGAAGACGATCCGCAATTCAACGCCGGGCGCGGCGCGGTCTTTGCCGCCGACGGCACTAACCAACTCGACGCAGCGATCATGGACGGCAAGACCATGCAGGCCGGCGCGGTCGCCGATGTGCGCACCACGCGGCATCCCATCAGCCTGGCGCGGGCCGTAATGGAGCAGTCGCCGCATGTCTTCCTGGTGGGCGCGGGCGCGGATGCCTTTGCCGCGCATGTGCATCTGGAGCAGGTTCCCCCCAGCTTCTTTTTCACCGAGCATCGCTGGCAGCAGTTGGTGGACGCGCTCAAGAAAGAAGGCTCGCCGATTCCTCCTCGTCCGGAAGGCGCGCCGCCTCCGCCCGTGAAGCCGCTGGCCTTCGTCGAGACTCCCGACAATCACAAATACGGCACAGTCGGCGTCGTGGCGCTAGACCGCGCCGGGAATGTCGCAGCCGGAACCTCGACCGGCGGAACGACGGCCAAGCGCTGGAATCGCGTGGGCGACACGCCGGTAATCGGCGCGGGCACCTACGCTTCCAACGATTCCTGCGCCGTCTCCGGAACGGGAGTCGGCGAGTACTTCATCCGCCTGACCGTGGCGCGGACCATCTGCGCGCTGGTCCAGTACAAAGGCATGAGCCTACAGGCAGCAGCGGATGAAGTAGTGCAGAAGCAACTGGTCGCGATCCACGGCGATGGCGGCGTGATCGCGCTCACCCCGGATGGGCAGATGGCCTGGAGCTTCAACACGCCGGGGATGTTCCGCGCCCGGCTGGCCGAGGGCGGAACGGCGCAGATCGGCGTTTATCGCGACGAACCCTAGCGCGACCAACCCTAGCCGCGCCCGCACCAGCACACTCGAAATTTCCCTTGCTTGCCAGAAATCCCGATCGGATTTCTCAGGCCGGGCTGCGTTTGCGAGCCGCCGGGTGGCGGAGCCGCGACGGCGCAGTGCGAAAACGCCGGGCAAACGCAGCGTTTTCTTGCTCCGCCGGTGCCGGAGGAAATTATAAGAAAAGTCCAATATGGAATGGAAATACCGCGTAAGTTTATGAAAATCAATGCAGTAAAATAAACGTTTGACGATTGAGTTGATTTGTGTTCATAATGGTGACGGGTACTAATCGTCATCTGGAGGAAAAATCTATGCGCAATCTTTTTGTAGCCGGTCTTCTGCTCTCCCCGATGCTTTTGACCTCAGCGGCCGTCGCCAGCTCTACCAAGACGGATTCGCCTGTTCCCACGCAGAATCTCAGGGTCACCACGGGTGTCTCCACGCCTGAGATTATCGACGCCAGCGCGATCCGCATTCCTGCCGCCGACGTGGCTCGCATGGTTCCCAGCGAGGCGCAGGTGGTCGTTTCGCTCAATGTGGATGAGAACGGCAGGGCCAGCAACGTGCAGGTCGTCAAGTCGATCAATCCGGAAGTGGATGCCCGCATCGTTTCGGCGGTGCAGCTAGCCCATTTCCGCCCCGCCAAGCTGGACAATCAGCCGGTTCCGGTGGATATGCAACTGGTGGTTGTGGTTCGCCGCTAACCTTCTCGCACTCACAAAGAATCCTGCATTCCGGCGACCGCCCAATCGCCGCAATGCAGGATTTTTTTCGTTGCTAGTTGTGCCAATGCTCCAAGTGGCCAGGGAGAGGCTACTTGGGCGCGCCGGGCAGGTAGAGATCGACGCCGGCGTCGTGATTGAGCTTTTCCGTGGCCGCAATGTCCAGGTCGCCAAGCGTAATCTCGTGCGGGCGATCGTCCCAAACGGTGAGCGTGTCGCCGTTGATCGTGTAGTTGTGGATCTGCTGGTTGGGCCGATGGTCCTTGAAGACCAGGGTGACCGCAGGCTCGATTGCCGGGGCCGAAACGGGATGCGGCGATCCGTAGTAAGGCCGGTATGGCTCGTCCGGATTCAGTTGCGCCGCGCCCGGAGCGCCGTTGGAATCCTGATTCTGTGGCCAGACCTGCGTTTGCCCCTGCCCCTCGGGATCGAAGCCATTGTACTGGTCCGGTCCGTAATAAGCCGCCTGCGAGTCTCCCGAATCGCCATAGCCTTCCTCGTCGAAGCTGTCGTCGCCGTAGTATCCCAGCCCGTACGGATAGCCGTAATACAGCGAACCGGCGAAAGGGGACACGTACACGATTCCGCCCCGGTCGGGATGGCGGTATGGAGAGCGGTAAGGAGACCGCCGCTCGCCTTGCGCGCCGCCGTTGCCATGCGCGCCGTAGTTCATGGGCTGCGCGCCGTAACGGATGGCCGCCCCGCGCCGCATGGCCGCCGCTGAATTGGGATTGATCCCTGGAGTGGGCGCGTAGCCGGGCCGGTTGCCGGAGAAACGCGGCGCAACGGAAGGCGCCGCGGGCCGCGACGGGCCGAATCCGCTGTGGACCGCCGGGCTGGAACGTGCAAACCCGCCGCCAACGGTGCCGGCATGGCCGGAGAAACCGCCGTGGCCGCCGCCATGCTGAGCGTAGACGGGCACTCCAACACAAAAGAGAAGCAATACGATTGCCGGGGAGCGCTTCATACCCGCATCTTACTCCGGTTTCCGGTCCAAGACCTGACTGAAGTTCTCTTTTCCATGCCGAATTCCTCGATCTTCCCGAGCCCCTAGGAAAAGAGACGCAAACGGCCAGGCAAAGGCTCACAATCTCTGAGCGATTCGAGCTTTGGCCGCGTTTCAGAGCGAAGTCCGCTTCGGGCGTAGAATCCAGATCAAGTGTCCGAAAACGGACACTTGAATCCGGCGACGGACAATCCCCGCCCGGTTCGTTTTCGCAAGTCGTTGAAAACGCGCCGCTCCCGATGGCCACCGAAGTGCAACCACAGAGGACGCGATGGATATCTCAAGGCCCGACATTAAGAAGAAGAAGCGCCGCCAGCAGTGGATGTGGGCGGCAATCGCGGTACTCGCGGTAGCCGCAGTCACGGTGTTCGTTCTGCGGCTCAAGCCGGCGGCGACTCCGGTGGATAAGGCGACTGTTTACACGGATACGGTGAAGCACGGGCCGTTTGTGCGCCAGGTGCGCGGGCCGGGCTCGCTGGTGCCGCGCGAGGAAAGCATTCAGCTGATTCCGGCGCAGACGGATGCGACGGTGGTGCGGATTCGGGCGCTGCCGGGGACCAAGGTGACGCCGGACACGATTCTGATGGACCTGGCCGACCCGGAACTCCAGCAGAAGCTGCTCGACGCGCAGTTGCAATTGAAAGGCGCCGAGGCGGACTACAAGAATCTGCAAGCCACGCTCCAGAGCACGTTGATGGACAAGAAGGCGGCCGCGGCGGCCGTCAATTCCGACTACACGCAGGACCAGTTGCAGGCGCAGATCGACAAGAAGCTCTACGACCTCGGCGTCATCTCCGGCGTGGCCGCGAATGCTTCGAAGAACAAGGCGGATCAACTGACGGTGCAGCACCAGTTGAGCCAGGAGCAGATCGACGTCAACACCAAGGCGATTCAGGTGCAACTGGCCTCTTCGCAAACCAAGATCGATCAGGCGCGGTCGCTGCTCGATTTGTACGAGAAGCAAGAGGCCGCGCTCGAGGTGCGCGCGGGTATCAATGGCGTGCTGGTGGCGCTGCCGGTGCCGCTTCAGGTTGGGCAGCATGTGACGGTTGGCACTTCCGTGGCGGAAGTGGTGCAGCTAGATCAACTGAAGGCCAGCCTCAAGATCGCCGAAACCCAGGCGCGCGACATTCAGATCGGCCAGCCTGCCGAGATCGACACCCACAACGGCGTCATTCCCGGCAAGGTCAGCCGCATCGATCCTGCCGTGCAGAACGGGACGGTCACCGTGGACGTAGCACTGACTGGGCCGTTGCCCCAAGGCGCGCGGCCGGACCTGAGCGTGGACGGCACCATCGATCTCGATCGGCTTGCGGATGTGCTGTATGTGGGCCGGCCGGCATTTGGCAACGAGAACAGCGACATCACCCTCTTCAAGCTAAGTCCGGACGGCAAGACGGCGACGCGGGTGCATGTGAAAGTGGGCAAGGTCTCTGTGAACAGCATTCAAATCCTCGGCGGATTGCAGGAAGGCGATACCGTCATCCTGAGCGACATGAGCAGGGAAGACGCGGTAGACAAAATTAGGCTGGAATAACGGCAAATCGAGACTAAGTGAGAGAGGAATCCTGAGTTATGAGCGCAAACATTATCGAAATCGAACACATGACCAAGGTGTTTTACACGGACGAGATCGAGACGCACGCTCTGTCCGGAGTTCACCTGACGATCGCGCGCGGCGAATACGTCGCGATGAGCGGCCCGTCGGGCTGCGGCAAGTCAACCTTGCTGTCAATTATCGGCCTGCTGGATACGCCGACGGCGGGGCGCTACACGCTCAACGGCAAGGAGGTCGCGAATCTCAACTTCGCCGACCGCTCGCGCATCCGCAACCAGGAGATCGGCTTTATCTTCCAAAGTTTCAATCTTATCGGCGATCTTACCGTGGCGGAGAATGTCGAGTTACCTCTGACTTACCGCACCGGCATGCCCTCCGCCGAGCGCAAGAAGAAGGTGCAGGAGTCGCTCGAGCGGGTGAACATGGCGCATCGGATGCGGCATTATCCGGCACAGTTGTCCGGCGGTCAACAGCAGCGCGTGGCTGTGGCGCGAGCGCTGGCTGGGTCCCCTTCGATTCTATTGGCCGACGAGCCTACCGGCAATCTCGACTCGAAGAACGGCGAGGCGGTGATGAAGCTCTTGCAGGAGTTGCATGAGGAGGGTGCGACGATCTGCATGGTCACGCACGATCCGCGCTTTGCGGCGCACGCCGAGCGCCAGGTGCATCTGTTCGACGGCAAGGTGGTGGCCGAGGGCGAGTTGAACCAACTGCTGGCAGAAGTCTAAAGCAGCGAGTCTGCGCGCGTTACCCGGTCAACCGTTCGGCGCGCCCGTTTGCCCAATACCCGTCTCACAAACCAACGCCGAGGTGGTCGTATGCTCAGTCTTGTTTTCCATGATCTTCGCTTTGCTCTGCGCCAACTGCGGAAGGCGCCCGGCTTTGGGCTGACGGTGGTGCTGACTCTGGCTCTGAGTGTGGGCGTCGCCACGGCGGTCTTCTGCGTGATTGACGCGACGATTCTGCGTCCGCTGCCGTATGCCGGGCAGGAGAAGATTGTGGCGGTGGAAGCGCGCAGCCGCAGCGGCTATACGCAGTCGGCTTCGTGGCCGTCGTATCTGGATGAGCGCAGGCAGGCGACGGCGTTCTCCGCGCTGGGAGCGTACGTGAACTACTACAAGCTGACGATGGAGACGCCGGACGGCAGTACGGTGGCGCTGCCCAGCGTGCGCGGCACGGACAACTTCTTCCAGATCTTTGGGGTGAATCCGCTACTGGGAAGGACGTTTCTGCCCGGCGAGGAAGAAGAGGGCAAGAACGATATCGCGGTACTGAGCTACGAGGTGTGGCAGAAGCACTTCCATGGCGATGCGGGGGTCCTGAATAAAACGGTGCGCTTCGATGGGCGTCCGTTCGTGGTGGTTGGCGTGATGCCCGCCGGCTTCCGTTTTCCGCTGAACGTGCGGAATGCCGTGTATGTGCCAATGCGCATCGACCAGCCATGGATGAAGGAGCGCGGGAATCACTGGCTGCGCACGGTGGGCCGGGTGAAGGACGGGCTGACCGTTCCGCAAGCGCAGGCGGATCTACAGCGGGTCTTCAGCAACCTTGCGGCGGCGTATGAAACAGATCGGGGCAGGACAGTGGCGCTGGAGCCGCTAGCCGACAGCATCAATGCGAAGAGCAAAGGGCCGTTATGGACTCTGCTGGGCGCGGTGCTGGCAGTGCTGGCGATTGGCTGCGTGAATGTGGCCGGGCTGCTCTTGGCGCGTGGCGTGAAGCGCCAGCGTGAGATGGCGATGCGGGTGGCGATCGGCGCGGGCCGCGGCCGTCTGCTGGGGCAACTGCTGACCGAGGGTGTGCTGCTGGCTCTGCTGGGTGCCGCCGGAGGAATTGGCCTGGCCTGGGGAATGCTGAGCCTGATGCGGACCTTCCTGATCCATGCGCTGGCGCGGGGCGCCGATGTGCACATGAACTGGGTGGTGCTCAGTGCGGCTCTGGGCGCGGCGGTGTTGACGAGCCTGGCGGCTTCGCTCTACCCGGCGCTGCGGCTGTCGGGCATCGATCCCAATCGGGCGTTGAAGGCGGGCGGCAGCGCAGGCACCCAGCGCGGCCAGCATCGGCTGCGCACAGGCTTTGTGGTGACGCAGGTGGCGCTGACGCTGGTGCTTTTATTTGTGGCGGGGCTGCTGTTGCGGGTGGTTTCACGCTATCGCCATGCCGAGCTGGGTTTTGAGCCGGCACATATTCTTACGCTGCCGATCCAAATCTCGCGGGTGAAGTATGCGGGCCGCGATGTGCTGGGAGATTTCTACCGTCCGCTCGAGGAGCGCGTTGGCCATCTGCCGGGGGTAAAGGCGGCCGGGCTGATCAACATTCTGCCGATCGACAACTGGGGCTCGAACTCGGATATTCATATCGCGGGGCAGCCGCCCTCTGCACCCAACCAGGAGATGCTAGCCGAAGGGCGCATGGTAAGCGCCGGATACTTTGACGTGATGGGAATTCCGCTGCGCGCGGGGCGAATGCTGACCGCGAGCCTGGACCGCGATGAGAAAGACAAGGCTGCCACGGTGGTGGTGAACGAAGCTTTCGTGAAGAAGTTTATTCCCAACGGGCTGGACCCGGCGGCGCAGCGCATCGATGACAACCCCAAGCCGGAACAGTGGACACGCATTGTGGGCGTGGTAGGCAATGTGCGGCAGAACATCTACGAGCCGGCCATGGCGGAGCGCGACTGGCTGCTGGACGAGATCAGCCTCAAGGATCGCACCGACAACTTCGCGACCATGACGCTGGTGGTGCGCACCGTAGGCGATCCCAAGCTGGCTATCTCCGGAGTCCGCACGGCGCTGCATGACCTGGACCCGACGATTCCGTTCGAAGAGCCGCGGACGATGAGCGAAGTGGTCTCGGAGACGCTGGTGTTTGAGCGCATGGAGAGCTGGCTGTTCGGCATCTTTGCCGGCATTGCGCTGCTGCTGGCGCTGGTGGGTCTCTATGGGCTGGTGAGCCACGAGGTCGAACAATCAGGGCGCGAAATCGGAGTGCGGATGGCGGTGGGGGCGACGCGCGTGCGCATCCTGAGCATGGTGCTTGGGCGCGTGGCATCGATGCTGGCAGCGGGGGCGGGGGTGGGCATCGGCCTGAC
>Ga0209208_10001618_pt1 | contig 31927 bp, 29 predicted proteins | sample S1TSphfallax_3_FD_187694 | JGI IMG/M metagenome (GOLD analysis project Ga0209208, IMG submission 187694) | Host-associated microbial communities from peat moss isolated from Minnesota, USA - S1T2_Fd - Sphagnum fallax MG (SPAdes) (version 2) | ecosystem: Host-associated > Plants > Peat moss >...
GCGACACTCTCCCCCACTAGAAGAAGAGGTCAATGTCCTCATTGACACTTAGAGTTTTCCTCTCACACAATTGCACTCCCGGGTCTACTATTCGGCCCGCATCTTGCAACCCCCTTGCCTTGGTCGCAAGCCAAGGCTAGGGTTGCGATAGTTGTCCTTTAGCACATTGGGAATGCGTAGCGCCAATGACATAAAAGTTACCTAAAAGTTGCAAAGGAAAATAAAGAGCGTTTAAACTTGTGGTCCAAGGCAAGCTGGGTGTTCTTAAGAGGTAATTTCGGTCAATAGTTTTACTATTTAAAAAATATTTCTAATTTAAAATTAGGATTAGGATTGGGTTCATGACATATTGATGTAATTGTTGTGTTTTGTTTCTCTTGCAGCGGAGGTCACCAAGAACAAAGGAAAGCCTTTATGGCATGATAAAAAACGACATGCTATCAAAGCACGCCCGATTGTCACCAATCGCCTTGGCAGTGGTGGTACACATTCCTTTGAAAAGAAATATGTAAGGTTTTTTTTTTTTCTTTAACATTTTCTAAACTTTAGATTTACATTATGCTTTGATTATAACTATGTACTTGCATTATTGCAAATATATATTTATGGTCAGGAGCCATCTATTACGAAATTGAAGAAGGCCCGCGACATTGGCATAAAAGCCTTTTTGTGACTTTTGCAGACCCACATCGAGTGCCCATGTAAAGGACAACAGTGCTACAGAACTGGCAATAGAGTCGGACATCTGATTTAGTCCTACTTACTAAATTGTTATAAATTTTACCAATTTAGTCTTTTCTAAAGACATTACAATAAGTGTTAACACCTTGTATTTGTTTTGCAAAATATACACGAATATCAACGTCCCTCGTCAAATTGGAGGCTACAGCTAAGAATAATTCCAACAACTCCATCCTTGAACTAATGATCATCATTCAATGTTGATCTCCATGGTCACACAATTGCATGCTACAAGTTGGAAGTTATTGTTGTGCAAAGATCAATGAGTATTGTCATGATTAAGTCTCAGCTTGATCTCCATTTTGTTTTTGTAGTCCTTACGTTCAATACATTAGCATGTATGCCACAGAAGAAGGAGCAGCTAGGTAAAAAAATCTAAGATCCCATCAATCATTTTCTTCCTCATGAGATTCTTTGAGAACCTTTGTTGTGAACTCACATGCATTTTTGTGGAATATGAATCTCCTAAATTCAAACCCTAGTAATAGTGAGCCAGATGATGTAACTTCTTGATGCTTTAATTTTTGAATTTATTGATTTGTGCAATGCAGCTTACCACAAGGTTATGGCTGAAAACATGATGCGTCTAGTTTAAGATATCCTTGACATGTGTTGTGTGAATGTTGCCCACTATTGCACAACAAGTTGCCATTGATAACTACATTTCTTCCTTCAAACCCTAGTGGTGTATTGTATGTACAAACTATAGCTCTTAGCACAAAAGGCCCTTGCAAATAATCATGTCTTTAGCTCGTGGGTGGTTCCATGATGAGCTTCTCTATGTAAAACACCAACAACTAAACATGTCAAATTCAAGCTATGCAACTGAATGTAGATGATCAACAATTTTTTTCACTCAAATATTCTCTATGTTTTGATGTGGACAAATGCGAAACATCTGGGCATTGTAGAAGGAACAGATGGTGTTGTTGAAATTGGAATTGCAAATGCAATATTGCAAGTGTGAATGTTCATGCTTCGAATTCTCCGTTTCATGTCTTTTAGGTTTTCAAGATCATGAACTGATGATTTGTTTCTGTGGTCTATGTATTCAATTGCAAGATTGAGAACGAGCCAACCATTGTGAGGTGGATGTAGACAAAACTGTTGTTAGGACCACACTGTTAGGGTGCACTAATGGTAAACTTAGGGCCAGTGTGACTAACCCCCATGATTGCACCAATTTTGTTTGGGATGAACTCAAGTTCATCCCAATTATTAGATCTACTGTAGGCATTGAGGTTGGGTCAATTCTTTTTTTTTCCCTCGTTTACTTTAAGGTTACCCATAAAAAAAATCTATTTTACTGCCCAAGCATTTCAAACCCCAACTACCTACCTCTGCCCCATCAAAAACCCTAAACCTATCGTCATTCAAAAGCAAAAGCAATGTTGCAGAAGATGGTGCTCCAAAAGCAATGTTGAAGTGTTGTTGTAGAAGACAATGTTGCATGGGCGTGTTGAAGCAATGCTGCAGAAGCAGTGTTGAAGTGGTGTTGCAAAAGACGTTGCTGAGGTGGTGTTTTAAAAAACGCTCCTCCAAAAAATAACTAGTGCATTTGTGGCAAGTAAGTGTACATCAACCTTTTTTTTATTTGCTTCTTTTTCACTCTTGTTTTTTTTGCTTAGATTGTAATAGATGACAGTGAGACTGCCTAGTTCATCGTCATCTTCTACACTTGAGAAAAAAACTAAGAAATGACGACAAGCCTTTCAACTCGCTGTCATTTGCTACATTTGAGAAAAAAAACAAAGAGATGACAATGAGCTGGGGAAGCTCACCGTCATCTGCTACACCTGAGAAAAAAAAACAAAAAAATGATGACAAGCCAGGGAGGCTTGCCGTCATTTGCTACACCTGAGAAAAAATGCAGAAGATAACGACTAGTTCGGAGGCTTTTAGCTCGTTTGTCATCTCCTAGGTTTTTTCTCAACTGTGAGCTCATTGACTACATCGCCACTTGATGCATCTCCTGGGTTTTTGTGATCTCACTAACTACATCACCACTTGATGCATCTCCTGGGTTTTTGTGATCTCGCTAACTACATCACCACTTGATGCATCTCCTAAGTTTTTGTGATCTCGCTGAGATCTCACTAATTTCACCACCTAATGCATCTCCTAGGTTTTTATAATCTCGTTGAGATCTCACTGACTTCATCATCACCTGATGTAACTTCTTATACATCAGGATGTCAGCACCCCCTAACAAATGCAAAGGTAAGGAGGAAAAGGGCAGTGATGTATACAACATTTGGATAAGCTCCTGGCCAAAAGGAACCACACCAATGATGTTAGTTGGAGTTTTTTGTGTGTGTTTATACAACTTGTAAATGAAGACAATACAAATGACGATGAACCTCCTTGGTTCGTCATCATTTTTTTGTTTTTTTTCTTAGGTGTAATAGATGACGGCGAACTTCCTTGGCTCATTGTCATCTATTTGTTTTTTTTTATCAAGTGTAGAGATGATGGCAAGCCGAGAGGCTTGTCATCATTTCTTAGTTAATTTTTCAAGTGTAGAAGATGACCTCGTTGTCTCTTGGTTTTTTTCCTCAAATGGAAAAGATGACGACGAGCTAGGAGGCTTTCGGCTTGTTGTCATCTCCTAGGTTTTTTCTCAAGTGTGAGCTCATTAAATGCATCACCACTTGATGCATCATTACTGTACCCCTTCCTATACGTGGGGATGTCACCACCCCTTGACAAATGCAAAGGTAAGGAGGAAAGGGGCTGTGTGGTATACAACATTTGGACAAGCTCTTGGCCAAAAGGAACCACACCACTGATGTTTGTTAAAGTTTATTGTGTGTGTTGGAAATTCATTTTATTTGATTTGTAAATGGGCACAATACATTTGACACTTTCAAATTTTCAAAGATTTTGAAAATACTTGAACTAGTGATTTTGTAAATGGGTGCATGCAATACACTAAACAATTCACTCTTGTTTTTGAAAAGGCTTTCAAAAATATTGGCATGTGGTGAGGCCATGTTGTCTCATGTGTTCTCATTGTAATTATTGTTTTGTGGTGAGGCCACATTGCCTTGAGTTCTCACATTACTTGCACAAGCTCACAATGTTTTGCTTGGACTACTCCTATCTTGTTTTTCTACTCTAACTTGCAAAATGTAATTGCCCATTATGTTATGGTGATCTTTGAAATTTTTAGGAGGATAGGTGTTCTCTATGGCACATGTTTTAGTGGCTTTCAATAAAATATAGTTACAATAATTAAAATTTATAATTAAATTATATTAATTATTTTAAATAAAAAATAAGACTTTTTAATTTGGAAAAAAAAGTTACTATCCCTTTTTATATGTTGTTTTGTAATTGTTTATTTAAGGGAGCTTGTAGTTCTTGGGTAGTGGTGGCAATCGCTATTGTTGGGGAGATTCAAGCTTTTGTTTTTCTTTTTTGGATTGATAATTATTTAAGGATTTGAATGTTTTTGTTGTAGGATTGTACGTCCTCGGAAGAAACTTAAACGCTAACAAAAGGTGACTACCGATAATCAACAAGTGAACATTGTAGCAAATGAAGAAGAAATTGAAGTGGAACAAAGAATTATCATCTATACTCCTACTTTTGAAGGTAAACCTTAATCCCACTCCAATTCTTGAAAGTAAAATTGTTGTGATGGATGATACATTTCACATGATAGGGTTTAAAAGAGTGCAATGCAACACATTACAAATAAAAAATCCCAATCCAAACCCTAAACCCCATCTTCATTCTTTATTTGAAAATGGGGATGGGGTAGTTTTTTGCCCAAAATTTTCCAAGCAATATCTTCATTGTTTGAAGGTTTTAATTGTTAGCCTATTTGTAATGCCTTTGTATTTAGTGTTTATTTGCTAGTTTGTAATACCTTCATATTTTTAGAGTTCTCTTACTAGTTTATTTGTAATACCTTCATATTGTGTAAGGTTTTCTTGCTGGTCTATTTGCAATACCTTCATATTTTGTAAGTTTTGATTATTAGCTTATTTGCAATATTTTCATCATTTTAAAGGATTATTTTATGGTTTGATTTTGAATGTTGTTCTTATAGGGGTTTCGGTGGCTTCACATGAAAGTGATAAAGTAGAAGTACCACCAAATCATGCAATGGAAGATGTAGATTGGGTGCACGAAAGGTCAAAGTGGAAGTGTAAGATCAATGGATGCACCAACGCTTATGCGACTAAATGGCTACTTCATCAACATTTGGACAACAAACATGGGCTTCGCATGGAGTTAGGCAAATTTGGCCGTCCTTCTACTCATGTTGGGGGACCAACACAACAAAATCACCATGCTATGAATGTTCAAATTTTGAGCAACTCGCACGTAAAGCAAAAGCGGAATCAATAGAAGGTTTTCGATAGAGTGAAAAAGAAAGCAAAGTTAAAATGGGATGAACTCCAAGCTTAAGCGCAACAAATGGAACAAGTTAAATGGCCTTTGTTGGTACGTTTAGCCTTTGATATCTTGTTGGGCATCATTGGGATTCCAACGTGGGGTGGGGTTCATCCCACAAAGTGCATGGGCACGCCTTGAAAAGGACGAGAACCTTGTTGAGACAATTCGGGCAAGTAAAGTTGCTTATGCAAAGCCTTTGAAACTTGCATGGGGCATTCAGAACTAGACATTTAAGTCCAATAAACACAATTGGATCAAAGAAATGGATGTAATATCTAAGTATCATGATTTTAAAATCATTCATGGGTAGTATATTTCCATATTTAAAATTAAAAAAACATTGTTTGCATTTTAACATTGGAATGTAATTTGTTTTTTTTGTTTTCTTATGTTAGGCTTTGAGGCATAACAAAGGAAGCTTTTGTTGCAAATGAAATCCAACTTCGTTTGAGCATCGTCAACTATTCACTCATCACCATGTAGCCAAAGTTGTAGAAGCTACAACAAAGTATCGCACCAATATGGCCATTCCTTCTAGTTCATCCTCTTCAGAGGAATAATTATAGATATAACTTCAGTACATGTATGCACCATTTTGTATTGAACCATTATAGCTCATCCCTAATAGCTCATCTAACACCTTACCTGACATAATGGGTAGGGGCTCAAAACCATTCCATAGTATTTGTTAGATTTCATGTGACCAAGAACTATATTGATGCATTGCACTAATGTAACATTAGTGAAGACATGTTTTGCTACCTTGCATCCAAGATTACAATGTACATGAGCAATGTTTTACTAAATCAACAAATAATGTAAATTGTTGCAATTGTCAAATAAAAGCATTGGCCAGAAAAATATGCCTTTTACACAAACATGGACAATTGCCAAAAAAAATTATGTTATATATATCTTATTATATTACAACATGCAAGATTCACCCATTCTGGATATTGATTATTCTCAAATCCATTCAAGTTACATCAATAATATGGGGACATTCAATATCAGGTTACCTTATAGGAACCATTTTTAGGACTTTTTGGAATTAATTTTTTATTTAGAATGTTAGATATTTTATCTCGATTTTCATTATGGGCTTTAGCTTTAATGATGACAAACTATTTATGCCTTTTTAAAAACCATAAAATGATCAAATTTATTAATTCTTAACCTTGTGGCCCATACATTTTAAAAATTATTTGATTTTTTGGAATGCTTGGTTGTAAATATTGACCCACAAATTATTCTTGTAGATTAAATAGGTAAATGTGGCCTTCATACATTGTATGAATCCAAAATATCAAGAATGCAATTGTTTTTACTAGTCCTTTCATGTCTTTATAATATTGTTTTGTCATGTGTTATATTCTTGAACATTTATATTTCAAGATAAAGATGGACATCATTTTCTAGTCAAATATTTATTTTTCTTATGCCATTCATTTGATTTGAATGTAATGTAATTTTGCACAAGAAGGCAAAATTTTGAATCTTTATGATATGTGAAAATTACGTATGTTCATATTTTTGCATGTGTGACAATCCTTTTGGGGTAGCCCAATCTTGAATGTACCCATATATGTTTATATATATGTGAAACTCGAGATAAAAAAATTTAGACTTATAAACTAAGTTGGTGTTGTAGTTTTTTTTGACACGAGTATGAAAGTCAAATATTTCAACTTGTCACAAATATGCAAGCACAAGTGACCATTGTTTTGAGGCCTTGCCTTGATTTCATGAAAATTTTTAAGCCCTTTAAGGTTCACAAACATCCTTGTTTCTATGTTGAATATTTGATTAAAAAATTTAATAGCATATTCATAATTAAAATACCATTTTTTGGATATAGGCCTAAAGGATTTCATTTTTGCTATCTACCAAATACAAATTTTCCATGGAATCAATTGAAGTGCAAAAGTTTGGATAATTCATATTGTGGTGGTGATTTTTCAAATACATGTATGTAATTATGCATCAGTATTTTGATTAAAAAATCAAAATGAAAAAAATGAGTATATAATTTTTTATAAAAAACTTGACATGTTTATTTGCATGATTATTTCTTGTACATGTGACTTGCATTTGGGACCACAAATTCTAAGTTTAATGAATATAAACAATCAACCAAATGGTAAAAAAATGGTCTTTTTCCTTATAGCCCTTTTGGAATGAATTATGTAATCTTCAAGAATTTTGTACCATGTGTGATCTAATCAAGTGCATTTAATGAATAGTGCTAAACACAGATGTACAAGCATTGTTCATCTATGAAACAAAATTGAATTAATTGCACTATTGAATGCATTCCTTTTGGTTCATTTAAAATGAAAATTATAGTTAGGACAAGAATTCAAAATTACTTAAATGGATTGAAAGGGACATTTATATAATATCCAATCTATACTTCAATTTTTTTTTTAGTGATTTCATTTTAATTATAGGCATACAAAAATTTACTATAATTGCAATAAATAATATAAAAAATTACAATAGTCTAAATCCGTTGTTTTTTTTGCATTAGACAATCCTTTTGGGTACCCTATTTGTGAATATGCCTATCAAATCAATTTTTAAAAAAGTGTACCAAAATCGTGGCATACCATCACCCTTTTTTGTATTTTTTTGTTAGTCCTTTTTTACCATGTAAAGATATATTTATGGATGATTATGATGGAATCTAGAATTGTAATGGCTTAATGGTACTTATGAAATATTTGACATTTTTTATTCATTAGCTTTGATGGGTTCAAATTATAAAGGAAAAAATGATTGTAGTAAGGATTAGGCCTTTTTCATCTTTAGTGGTACACCTTAAATTTTTTTTACTCATGATGTGAATTTCTTATTTCAAACCCTAAGGGATTTACATTACAAGAAGTTTCATGGATAGCCAAATGTGAGTTCAAGTGTTTTGTAAGAAAGTTTGCACAATATCAATGTCATTTTTAGAGGTGGGGTATTGAAAACTAAAACTAGTTTTGAAAAAGTGATGTTGTTTCATCATGTTCTTATAAGTTTAGTGAATTAAAGTGTTCATTTGTTTCAAAATGTTGAACATTAATTCTTGGATTATTTGTGATGTAAGTTTCCTAATTCATGAAGAATTGTCATGATTATGATCACTTGATTATTGTGCATATAATTTGGTTAAAAAAACCCATAGAGAATGTTTTTCTATTGTATAAACCATTACAAGTTTTCATCAATGTTAGCATGGTAAAAATATCTTGTAATTCTTTGTTTTGTTTATTAAAAATTGGCCGTATGAATATTGAAATCAATGAAGGTATAGGGGATGTGAAAGGAGTTGGTAAAGTAGAAGAACTTATAGATGTGCTTATAGTGAAATGAAGTTTTATCACGATACATTTGGTTGTTGAACATTTCTTCATCTAATATTTGATGGGACTTGAAAAGTCATATTAACAATATGTTATGTGTCAATTCAATACATTCATTTTAGGTTGAAAATGCATGTTTGATTTTGGAAATGATCATGTGTTTCATTGTTAGAGTGTAATGGCAAAGATTGGTGAAGAACTTGACATGAAAAAAACAATTTTTACATGTTTAACATTCATTTTTTCCCTCAATTTATTTATTTATTTATTTACCAAATATCAAACTATGTGTAACAATACTTGCTTTACATTTAAACAACTTGAGTTTTGCATTGTTGTGCATTACTAGTGATAATGAACTATCAATTAATGAAGGAAATAAATTGATTTTGTGAAAATTAAGTTCCATTTGAATGATAATATTGGATTACATTACATACAATTTGAACGAAATTGGATTCACATTTAACAAATTTGAATTCAAATTTCATTGAATTCAAAATTTGAATTCAATTGAAAAGAAATGGGATGCAAATTCTTGGAAAATATATTGAAAATTCACTCATGATTATGGTGGTGAGAAAAATAAAATTAAAAGAACATAAATCCAAAAAAACAATTTTCCATGCCTTTGTCCTTGGGAATGGACTAAATGAATTCTAGTTTGGAACTATCCAAGTGATGACTTACAACTTATGAAATCTAAAGTTATTTAACCTAAACTTAGCTTCAATGAATCATTGTCATTGGAATTTTACACAACATCAAATGAACTTACATAGTTACACACTTATAATATATCCATGGATATTGTAGTGTGTACAAGCCATTTTATTGTTGCCTTGGACAAACCTATACATTATAATTCGAATGAAATATAACCTTTGTATAAAATGAAAATGGGTTTGAATTTTATCTAACTTGTCAATTTTCATAGGATATAAATATCTTCACAAGGCCCAAGTAAAAAAATCATGACACTTTTTGATTGGCAAGCCATAATGATTGGCTTATGTGGTGCCATTTAAATAGTTTTTCTTATTATAACATTGTCCAACTTTTCATGTTTAGTGGTGGGGCAAAAAAATTCAATTAACATTGTATATTGGATGTTATAAGCATTGCTTTTTTTATTGACAAATTTCTACTTGAAAAATGTGATTTCAACCTATACATAGGATTTTTCATGGACAAAATTGCTCAAGTTTGCCAAATTAAAAAAAAAATAAAAAAATTTCCAAAGGTGTTCAATGTATTTGGTAAGTTTGAATAAGTAGCCAAGAATATAGAAGGATCCTTTATTTTTATATTTTCATATATGACATGTAGCCACCTTTGGGTAAATTTCCTTTTAAATGATCACCACTTTGGCTACATCACAAAATTGGGTTATCTTGACAAATTTTGGCATTTTTTCTGACCAAAAAATTGGGATTTGTTTTTTCCCTAGTGTAAATTTAACTAGTTTCTGATAAATTTTCAGATAAATTCACCAAATTTTCTACATCACAGGGGAAAAAAGAAAAAGAAAAAAAAGGGCTCCCTTCCTAGTGAGCATTGGTAGAGCCCCAAAATTCCAGGGGGTATGGGTGGACCTGCTCTTTACACCTAAGAATACACGTATAGGTATCCTACATCGTATACACACACAGCACTGGTTCCACGTATGGACTATTACGCGACATAATGCGCCTCCAAGATGCATTCTGCCTCTAGTTCGTCCCTACGATTGGACCCACTGACCGACCTACGGTTCCACTTATGGACCTTTACGGCAGATAACGGGCCTCGAAGACGCATTCTGCGTGTATTTCGTCCCTACGATTCGACCTACCAGCCTCAAGGCTAGTGGCAGAATGTGGCCTTTTTGGGGGGAGCGGAGAGTGGGAGGGGGGTTGTGGTGGCGCGCGTTCTACAGTACGTCTTTGTGCCATCCTTCTTGTGGTTCGTTTTCTGCCGATGGAGAGGATGGCGGAAGGTGTCGTAGACGTTGGAGGAGCCGTTCGTTGGATTCTTTAAGGTATGGGTGTCTGTGGGCTTTTGGTTAGTGTTGTTCAGTAAAAGCTGTGCTGAGTTCTTTTGGTCAGTTCGAAGGGAACGGAACGAAAAGCATGCGGTTTCGAGTTTAGGGTTGCAAAAAATTCCAGGCTTTTGCTCAGTTATAATGTTCTTATGTACTGGGAGTAGATTTTTTCAGAGGTTATCGGCAATAGAAGAAAAATCTCAGATGTGTCTTCATTTGTGAAATGTTATAAGGTGGTCGGTTGATTGCTTGTAAAGATTGAGGAGCGGAAGGACTAGAAAAGGAGGAAGAAGTCACAAGGCATGATGATGACGCATGAAGCTGGCATTGAAATGAAGGAGACAGTAGCAGTGCGGGAAGTAGCAGCACTGCTGTTGCCAGAAGATTCACTTGCCACTACGACCACCAGATCCGAGTATGCCTTGCGTCAGCAGGTTTGCATTTCTTGATCTTCTTTCTGAGTTGAAGTGGGTGTTTTTAAAAGAGCTCTATGAGTAGTTTATGGACACGGGCTTATGCATGGTGCCATTCTGGTTACACCTGCATTCCCTTGAAACCTGAGACAAAATGCTTAGGGTTTTGTGAGAAAGTACCAGTGGCAGTTTTTAAATTTTAGGATGGTTTTGGTATGCCAGATGTTAGCCTTGAAGAGATAACCTAACAGAAGTTGTTGTAGGTTGAGAGGGATGTAAGGATTGACAACAGCTGATAGTTTAGGAGTTTTGCCTCTGTTTTTGAGCTCACTTATGAAAACTGTAACCATGAAGTATATATTGCAAGTGTCTGCAACCCCTGAAGGAAATTGTTGTGTTATGCTTTGCAGCACAATGATGTGCAACTCAGCACCAATGTAATGACACAGGTTCGCTGATACCTGCTGTTCTATCATTAGGTCCTTAGTATTCTCTCCTTTGTCTGTTCTGTTACAAAACCTTGTACCACTGTAATAGATAGCCAGGGGACTTCAAATGTAATTGACTCGGTTGCCTGAATTGTTGGACAATTAATGAGACCAACACTTATTCATGATATAAATTATGGATGAAATTGTGTGTTGTGAATTTAGGTTAACTTGATCCATCATCTGCAAGAGTCCTGCATCGTTGCAATGCATCAGTTGATTTATGGAGTATACATGGCCAGGAGGAACAGGGAGGACATCTGCATCTCCAGCAACCATCCTGGTTGCAGCCAACCAGTGACCCTTATGCAGGTGTTCCTCAGCAATTGAACCAAGGACAGGATGGCCATGGTGTTCAGTATGGAGCTGGTGAGGACAATGCAGGAGCTGGAGCTAGCGGAGGGAAAGATTATAGTGTTTATAACTATCAGGAGCATCAAGCAGATGCTCCTGGGGGTTACACTAAGGGATGGGATATTGGCTATGGTGCCAGCAGTGGTGGAGGTGAGGGGAACAACTCTAGCTATCCCACTCCTGGGGTGCAGTTGGAGGAAACAGAGGGAGGGCTAGCATCAGAAGGTGGTAATGAACAAATTGACCAAGCTGCAGGTTTTGCTGGAGATGGAAGCTCTGGGAAGAGACGACGGAGTCGTTGGGGTCCTCAAGCAGATGGTGAAGGAGACACCAATGACAATGAGGGTTCATCAGGCAAGAAACGGAAGTCTCGTTGGGCAACTGATGAGCCTAAGGCTCCACTTCTGGGCCAGATTCAGCTACCAGATTTTATCAAGGAGCTCACTGGTGGAGTTGACCTCAACCCTGAGTTACAAGCTCTAAACATCAAGCTTCTGGACATCAACAGGAGGTTGCAAACGGGACTGGTGGTTGATGATAGGGTTGATGGTAACCGGTCACCTTCTCCTGAGCCTATCTACGACAATATGGGCATCAGAATCAACACACGGGAGTACAGAGCACGGGAGAAGTTGACACGGGAGAGGCAGGAAGTGATTGCAATGCTTATCAAGAAGAACCCTGCATTCAAACCACCTGCAGACTACAGGCCACCAAAGTTGTACAAGAAACTGTACATCCCTGTCAAGGAGTACCCTGGTTATAATTTCATTGGATTGATCATAGGTCCTCGTGGCAACACCCAGAAGCGCATGGAGAGAGAAACAGGGGCCAAAATTGTTATAAGAGGAAAGGGTTCTGCCAAGGAAGGTCGTTCGGCTCAGAAACGTGATCTGAAGCCGGATCCTTCGGAGAATGAGGACTTGCATGTTCTTGTTGAAGCAGATACTGCTGATGGTCTGGAGAAAGCAGCTGGCATGGTGGAAAAGCTTCTACTACCAGTTGAAGAGGGGAGGAATGAGCACAAGAGAGCACAACTGAGGGAACTTGCAGCACTGAATGGCACAATACGGGATGATGAGTACTGTCACCTCTGTGGGGAACCTGGGCATCGTCAGTATGCTTGTCCTGCCCGGCACTCCACCTTCAAGAGTGATGTATCTTGTCGCATCTGTGGTGATGGAGGCCATCCAACTATTGACTGTCCTTTGAAAGGCTCAACACAAGGCAACAAAATGGATGATGAGTACAAAAGCTTTTTGGCAGAGCTCGGTGGGGGTGGTGCTGAAGGAGGTGGGATGCAAAGAGGTGGTGGTGGCAGATCTGGAGCTGGGGAGGTTGGCCCAAACAGACAGACAGGACCCCGGTTAGCATTACCAGGACCACAAGGCGGAGGCAGCCTTCCGTGGACAGGGGGTACTGGTGGTGGTGCAGGAATGATAGGATTTGCAAGCCCCAGTGTTGGAGGGGGAGGGGGAGTAGGACAGGGGCTTGGTGCAAGTGGTGGTGAACCCTTAGGAGGAGGAGGTGGAATGGGTCTTCCCATTGGTGGAGGGGGAGGAATTGGCATGCAACAACCACAGGGATTTGGAAATCCATTTTTCCCTAGTCCACAGGGAGGAGGTAGCATGGGGAATAAGTTTAACAAGGATGATGATGCTAATCTTTATGTCGGTTACTTGCCAAGCACAATTGATGACGAGGCGCTTGTGCGTCTGTTTGCACCATTTGGTGTTGTAGAAGATGCAAAGGTGATTAGAGATCGTCTTAATGGATCTAGTAAGGGTTATGGCTTTGTCAAATATGCTGAGCCTTCATCAGCAACGGCAGCTGTGGCACACATGAATGGCTACAGAGTGGAGGGCAGAACTCTAGCAGTGAGAGTGGCAGCGCCTGTCCCACCCCCCAGGGGTCCTGGTGGAGGTCCTCCCTCACAAGGTGGGGAGTCAATGGGTGGTGGAGGTGGCAGCAGCGGATATCCACCTCAGATGCAAACAGCCCCTCGAGGTCCCCCAGTCAGTGGCATGATGGGAAACAACATGGCCACTCCGCCTTGGGGAGGACCCCTTGGCCCAATGCCTCCATACAATCCGTATGGTCCCCCTCCAGGGCCCAACCCTTATGGTCACCAGCCTCGTGGTCCACCCCCTCAGGGAGGAATGCTGCATGGAGGTCCACTACCTCAGTATGGTGGACCTTACAATGGGTATTCAGGGCCAACCTTACAAGCTGTTTCACCTGGAGGGCCCATTCCTCAGAGTCTCTCTGGAGGATTCTCTCAAGTACAATCTGGAGGGGTGGATGCAGGAGGTCAACAAGGGGCAGGGATTCCATCAGACACTGGTCCTGGGATGGGTGGAAGACCAGGAAATCGAGCTCCAGCTGCTGGGGGCTCACCTTTAGGTGGGTACTCAGCTGTTTCTCAGTATCATGGATACTACCCACCTCCCCCACCATCAAGTGCCTCACCTGCACCCCCACCACTGCCACCTCCAGGTGGCAGTGCAGTACCTCCTAGCTGGCCAGGGAATGCTGGTGTGCAATATGTATCCAGTGGGCAGAGCAATGCAGTGGAGTCAGAATATGAGAGGTTCATGTCAGAGATGGGTCGGTGAGAGCTGTAAAGAGGCAATAATCTTGAAGACAGTTGTGTTTGTTGAGAGTAGCAGGATTCTTGCTCTTGTTTTTCCAGGGTGGTATTCATACTGTTGAACATAGCAGAGGGTTCAACATGAAAGGACATTTTCAGTGGTTGTCTCCTTATATTATTGTGGTCTTCTGATAAGCAGTTGATGTTGAGCAAGCCAGGTAGAGTCAAGTAGGAATTTTGTGGTCTATTAGATAACAGTGCATCATTGAGGTGGGCACAGCTGGTCTGTGTTGGAAAGGGGTCACTAGGAAGAGTGGCCATTGAGTGTAATGGTCAAAAAAGGCCTGTCTGTAGGGCACAGGTTATTATGTGTAGCTGCAAGTTTGTGGTGGCATGACCAGGATGTTCTGGACTTACAGAGCAGGGCTGCAATGCAATGACTTCAGGTTGACAAGATCCATGTCACTTTGTCAAAAGTGTTACTTGGAAGATGTGACACAGTGACATCTGCAGTCATTTTTGGTTTTTGACTTATGTGGCACATGATATGGGAAGAAGGTGAGAAGAGCTTCCATGATGTGGATATCATCAGTAGTGTATATGTGGGATCTTCATGCTGATGCTGTCTGATGTCCTAACTACATTGCCACTGTGATCTTTGCAGATTCACACATGGCATGTTAGTCTTCTAGAAAGTGCAAATAAGAATAGGTAATACATTTCTCTCAATGTTGGTGTGCAAGATGGTTAATGACAGCTGCGCTCCTGGTTGCCTATCATAGCGCTGACATTGGAGGGTTTGCCTATCAGTCTTAAGAGTCTCCAGTTAGCTGTGGACTGTTTGTTTGACTAAACTCTCTTGTGGGGATGGGAGCAACTTGCATTTCCAGGATTTTCCCATACTGATACTCTATAACTTAGTTTTGTCAATATTTAGATCATGAGGTTGTATTTTGATTCACAATTGTCTTGCTTTCTCAGTAAGCTGTTTGATCCTTCTGATCGTAATTAATGACTTCACTGGTTCCCATGAAGTGTTTCTTGCATCCATTGTTAAAATTCAAGCTTTCTGATATACAAATTGTATGAGTACTTCGTTTGCTGCAAGAAATATACCTGCAGATGCTAGGGCAATTCATGTGGCTATAGTTTTTGACCATCTTCATGTGCAAGTGCCACAAGTACCAATGATTTGAAGGAGTTGCACAGAGCCCTCTTTTGAAGCCATAATTGACCTTGTGTATTGACCTGGAAGGAGTCTCACAGAGCTGGCTTTTGGAGTCCTTGTAATTAATCTTATGTGTTGGTGAAGTAGATGGTGCAGGTACAGTCATAATGTGTGGTTTCTAGATGCTCATGGTCAGATACCATGCTTCTGTCCTCTAATCTATGCCTTCATGTCCTAACTTGTGAACATCTCTTGTCCCATTTATTTGTTTGTAACTTTAGTGTAGGTTTCCAGTTGTGTTAGCAGTGTGTTGATGAAATCTTCTCAACTTGTCAGGTTAACGAAGCAACCTAATGGAAACAACTGGTATGGTATTTTATGTTGAATAGGCTAATGAGTTTAATGGGCTACATGTTTTCTCAAACTCAGGTTGGTGTTGAGAAATTCACCTCTGAATCTCATTCAAAACATTTCAGAAATTTCCATCCCTTTGGTGACAAGCATGTTAATGACAACCATACTTTGCTTTGCATCAACACTAACATTCAGGGTGTCGTGTACTATGAATGTGGCCTTGAGGATTTACTTCAGGTTTCATTTGGTGGTCTTAGGGGCTTGCACCCTCTTTGGTTGAGATTTTACATATATATCTTTTGAGTTATTTCTCTACTGAACTGGGCTCTAGTAAGTGGTCTTTTGTATGGTTTGAGTGAAAACATTGTCAACAAGATAATGTCTCAGAGGACAAGCATGTCCCACGGGAATTTTCTGCAAGAATATGTGGCTTTTTTTATTATTATCAATCAGATAAAGTTTGAGAGCAACAGTCAGGCAAATTTAGATTTAAGCTGGTTCATCTGTTGTGAACAACAGATGATGATTCAATGTAGAGGCAGTGCAATTTCATTGCATTGTCAACTGAACCAGTTAGCACAGTTTACAATGGTTCGGATCTTGTTCTTTTCTAGCAATTCTGTTCATACACACCTTACTAAATGTTCATAATTGGATTAGGATGGGTACTTGATCTTGCAGGGAAATCCATCTATCATCAGCCTTCAACTTTGTTCCTCAGGCAAGTTCACATACTCATAAGAATCTGATGAGTGGCTTAACTTGCCCTGCTAATCACCAGTATTCATGGTTTCATGGTATTGTAACATGCATACATATTGTTGTAGTATCACAGGACTAGATCAAGTTGTCAAACCATGGAACTGACTTTGAGTTTACCAAATCAGTGACTAAGTAATGAGAGCAAGGATTTGCGAGATAATTGCAGTCCTGTTAAGTAACCAGCTCCTTTTCTTCTCTAATGCCTGACCTACAATAACCTCTGCTTCAAGCACACAAAGTGGTTTTGTAATTGGATTGTATATCATGAACATCTTTGAAGATAGTACTGCGTGCTCTTGGTTGCATTTTTTTCATAAATATTTTGGGGATGTTATTGTATAATCTTGGTTGAATATTATGAAAATGTTTGGTAGTGTAATCATGTGATCTTGAATTGCATGAATAAATGTTATATGCAGTGATGTGGGGCAAGCTTGATTTTGTGATGGCCTTTTGTTTGATATGTCCAGGATTATGGACTCTTGGCTGTAATTTGTTGAGTAGATAGATACATGCCACCCGGATGTGATTTAGGTTGCAGAGAGGCTGATTGAGGTTTGCTAGGAAATGAGGCGTTTGTATGTTCCCACAACCATGGCCAACTATGGAATGCAGGAGGAAAACCAGAATGTGAAAGCACATGACTACCATGTGGATCATCTGAAGGTGAAAGCACATGAGCAGCGTGTGGGTCATCTGAAGGTACCAAAAATTTGCACTCATTTGTGTTGGTGATTCCCTCTTTTTACCTTTATTCTTTTTAACAATGTGGAAGAAAACCTATGTCATTGGCAATCTTTCCATGTTTGATAGAATAGGGATATGTCAAAGGTGTAACTTCTTGATCTGGATGTCAAACACAAATAAGTTGATTGATTAATACAAGAGTCGGTGTATTACCAATTGAGACCTCTGTTTCTGTTTTTAAGGTCTCGTAAACTCAGTTGTGAAAGACACCACAAGAGTCCACATACTTCATATTGAAAGCATGAAGATCTATCTAGGCCTATGATTGAAACCCTAACTTTTCTTTTGGATTCAAAATCTGATGTCCTTAGTGTTATTGCTGTTGACTCAGAATTTCCAAAAATTGGTGGGTGCAGCCTGGAGGTGTCATTACTACAATTCATTTTGGTGAATATCTCACAAATGATGAACTGCAGGCAATTGCTTTGCTGAAGAGGTTAAGCTCCTTTGTCTTATTAGCATAGAAGCTGTGATGCCTGTGTATTGTGGATTACTTGAGTACGAGAATAACTATGAGTATGACTCTGAACGTCTGAACATTGAGTAAATTCCCAGATTCAAATCAAATAATGAATATGTTCATGCATGGATATCACAATTTGACAAGATGTGCGGTATGTTTGTTAAACGACAGGAGGCCTGGTTTTGATAGAAAAGTGAAGGAAATGTTGGGTAACGAACTTTTCAAGGATCCCTACCCAGCTCCAGGGGATTGCAGTGGTGCGGGATCTAGTATCACTGGTCATTGTCCAAAGGTAATTAAGTTACTGCTGTCTGTCTGTCTGTCTGGTTGAGGAGATTGATGTTTTGTAGTCATTTTAGATCATTCCATAACAAAGGTTCTTGAGATATTTGTGAAGTATGTACACAATTTCTCATAAAATCTACAAAGATCAAGAGTACCTAAGAAGTTTCCATATTTGTTTTTAAGTCCATGGGCTTCCTCCCCAATTTCCCAAAAAAGAAAGGAATTGAAAATTACTGTTGATGATGGATGGGGTTTGCTACTTTTGTTGGCAAGTAGGTTCCTTGCTCAGGCATGAAAGCTGAGGAACTCATGGGTCATAATATATTCAGGCCATTTACTGCACCTTCTATATTGCCTCCACCTCCACCACGACAAATCTATGAGCCTGAAGAACAACGGCTGTACCCCCACACCCTTCACCGCAATGTGTGTATCACTTAGGTCCCCTCGTAAACCTGCACCCCAAAATCTCACCCTAGACCTTAACTAATTCTTAAATTTTAGAAATCGAAAAGAGCTAATGAATCATTATAGATTTGCCCTTCTTTTTGGGTTGTAATTATGTATGGTCATTGGAATCAATTTTATTGTGCCTTTGCTGGAGACTAAGGATATAGTGTTGGCAAACCAAGATGGATGTCCTGGACTTTGAAGAATTGTTGGTAAATTGTATGCACACAAAGAATGAACTTGGAGATAACTTGCCAATTTTCATCCATGAGGTACTACTTTTCTGGGTTCAGATGGCTGGGAAGATCAGCCATTTCACATTGAGTGGACCAGTTTGTACTGACCGAAAATGCCCCAACACACCCTCTGGATGGGCAAAACAAAAGGAGCTTTATGGAACAATGGAAGATGACACTGACATCACCACAAGCAGGAGCAAATTTCCTCAAGTTTCTAAATCTAAGCGCAAAGAGCTGGCTGGACACAACTTTTCTGGCACTCCACCTATTGAGTCTCCAAAACCATTGGCAAGCCAAACTCATTCTTGAAATTTTGTGCTTGATTTTCCAAGAGTCTTTCTATACTGAATTGCTAACACCTAAATGTGCAAAGAGTCACCCATGAATTAATTACTGATTCCAGTTTTGTGTTGGGTACATGATTCTATTGATAGTTAAGAAAGAGTCACCATGAGAAGGTCTAACTTCCAAACTAGTTTGATGTGAGTACTTTGTGGTCATCTTGTGTCGTTGTCATGCATCTAACTTGGATTCTCATATGAAGCTCTTGGATCCACTAGCAACAAAAAACATGTAAATTTTGTGAAGTTGTTTTCATGGTGAGAGGGGGTTTGTGAGTGCAGCAACAACTTGATAAGTGTGAAGTCGAATATGGGGGTGTTACCAAAGACCATGTTGACCTTAAAGCAAATGCTATAAAGGTGCATAAACAGAAATTCCAAACATTGGAGGGCCACAATATTCTCTTTCGAGATGAGGCTTGTCCCAAGCCTCTCATGTCTGTGGAGACTCCAACAAAACCATCTCATGTTGTTAGCAAGGCCAAAATGCAAGAGCTATTAGGAAATGGTCCAATCATTCCACCTCTGCCTGCTCAAATTCCGATGGACACTAAACTCAGGTAAGCCAACTTGCATGCATATTCATTAAGATTTTTAATGGGAGCATCTTCTTATGAATTGTGATATCACAAACTACTAAATATGTATTAGTCCACATCCAGATTTCTATTGTCAAACTAGAATGATCATTTCCATACTTATCATATGAGATAAATGGATGAGCATCACAGCTCTAAAATGGCAAAATGATAAGGTAGCATTTTGGGGGAGGGTGATGGATTCAAAATTCAAAGCCCCATGCAGCCTGATCATTTTCATATGCATCACATGACATGAATTGATGATTAAAAAAGAGCCCAAATATAATCAAATTCTAAGAAACATTTTGGTAGTAAGAATTAGAAGAGTCCCGAAATGGCCAAATTATAAAAAAAAATTAATTAAGGCTAATTCCATTCAAGTTTATGGACTTCAAGATGTCTCCTTCATTACTTATTCAATTAAGTTTTGATATGTTTGTGTGGATTTCAAATTTGCAGGAAAGCTAGTGATGGGCATACATACCATGGACAACAGTCGCCATGTCATCACTGACGAATATTGCTATTATCTGCGGTTGGAAGACTGAGTTCATGCATTGTACAATCACATTCCATGCCACCAACAATCCTGACTCACTTCCATAAGCAAAAACCCTATTCCAAACACTGATTGAGAATGAGTGACAGAAACAGCCAATGAACCTGAACTGACAAAAAAAATATTGAAGAACTCAATAGGTCAGCTTTTGGAAGCATTTCACCATATTTTTCATGATGGCACATGTAAAATAAAAAACTCTCATTACAGAAGAGGGGAGAGTTAGCCCATATGATGATAATTTTCATCACCATTTTACTCTTTTTGAGATCTTCCCTTTACCAATATCTCAGACCACACCTGAATTACTGCACTCCTGATTTACTAGGTGACTTGCAAACTCCCTTGCAATAAAACTTCCCACCTCTCTTTCATGGGTGAGTCTCTCTTGATGATTGTTTCCTTTTCTTGCCACCTTGGTTTTGCTGTGCCATCTTTCCCTCCTCTTCTACATTGTGCATGCTCACTGCCTGCAAAGAGGAGCAGGCAAGATGGAATATATGAGACATTGTCAGGTTTCTCCAAGTTCTTTTACTCTGCAAAGTGCTTTATGAAATGTTCTTAGTATGCTCCACTAATCAATCACCCAAGCATACTAGAAAACCTTGGCAACCAGGAAAGAGATGCTTCTGTGAAAGCATTTCTGTGGCAAAAAGGCATTGGAAAAGGTTATAGAGCCATGCCTTTGTGACATCTGTCATGTGAACTTTTTTAATATACCTTTGTTAAGCACATTCTGAAGCAGCTGCTTTTCTTCACCCTTACCATCTATCACAGGTCAAAACTGCACACCAACACACATCCACTGGAGTTAGTCAGTAATCTAGTACATCTCTATTTGGATCAAAATGCCCATGAGTAGTGGCTACCACAAAATGCAGGAAATGGTCCAAAGGAAACACCAAATGCACTAACAAAAGAACCCAACAGACTGCCTGACCCTGCTGCACAGGGCAGGGAGACATAGCACCTGCAACCATCTACCAGGGTCATGCAGTCTACTATCATACCTTGAAACAGAAGTGAAGCTCAGCAGAAGTCATGGATGTCTCAAGGTAACTGCCCATGAGAAACTGGAGTGGAGAGATTATGAAATCTAGACAAAACAGGAAAAAGCCATAACAGGGTCACAAACAAGAGTGATCCCTCACCACAATGGGAGTGCATGTTGCAGAGAGTTGCAAACAATGCAGTTTTGGATTGTGAGGCATAAGTCAAACACATACACAGCAGACAGAAATTAAAGGAGTCTCTAACATCCTGTTTTGGCAAAAGTTTCCCACTTTGTTGGTGGCCTTAGCTTAGGTAACTGCATCAGACAGATGATGCATCATCAACACTACACAGAAACTCAATTCAGCCTTTCATAGGGCTGCTGCTGCTGCCAGTCAAAAATAATAATCAGAGAACAAATCACCCAAAAACAACATTACCCCAAATCTTTCAGTGTCTTGCCAAACAAAACTCAAGAGTTCCAAAACCCAACATACCAGCTTCTCTCATGGGAGCTGCATTGTGGGATGAGGAAAGTTCACCAGTTGACCAACTTTGTCAAGAGTAGATGGCATGTTGAAAAGTGTGGGTGCAAGTACTTGTACCAGTACCCTTCCCTGCTCCACACATTGTGCATCCCTCTCCTCCCTGAGCAACCAAACCAAATGACCCAGATCACTCACACACACACACCCTAACAACGCTCAAACACACTTTTGAGCTGGAAACAGCAGGCATCAAATGCAATCTGCTGCTGATAGAAGGATGCACATCTACACACATCAGGTGATCAAGTGTGCCTGGTCAACTGCAATATTTTTTAACCCTGATAGATGGACACTCTTTAACCAGGATGGCATCATCTCCTTGACAACTACTGCACAGTCTCTTTGAATTTTGTTGAAGAGGAGAAGATTCTGCAAAACCTAAGCCACTACAACAACAGAGAATATGATGTCTTCCCAGAACCAAAACAATAACCATTTTACAAACGCGATACAAAAACCGAAACCCCACGAAAGGCTCTACTACAGCTGCAATTATGAGTTCTGATGCTCAATCCGGACAAAACACATCTGTATTCGTCCCAGAACTGTTGAAGAACACGAGAAATCGCAGGCATACACACACCATTCAGCAAACAAAAAAACACACGCACGCACGCACACAGGTCAATCAACAAGACAAGGTATGCCTTTTCCAAGAGTCGAGACAGATGGGAGAAGAAGAGTGTCATAGCGGACGAAGCAGGCGGGCAGACACACTACTAACTGTTGCAGTGCGGAGGGAGCGGGTCTTGGGTTTTGCCTAAACCCTAAAGAGCAAAACCCTCCTGACGACATCCTCCCAGGACCCAAAAACCAACAACGTCCTCTGCTGTGTCTGTTGTCGCTGAAAACAGGGGACGAGGGATCTGAGAAGGAAGAGACTGTTGCGGAGTCGCAGAGGACGACCACGACAAAATGGGCGTCAGATGGAGTGGCGGCAATAATCAGCCTCCTCCCAGAAGAGAAGAGAAAGATATGGCGCTTGGACTGTTGCTAATGGGTGGAGACCTAATGCAACAACGAAGAAGAAAATGCTTGAAGACGAACACCGTCGTTGCAAGCGGCAAGTGTTTTCATTGAAGCAAAGAAAGAAAGAGACTATACTCGGCTTTCGTTGCAACAGAAAACTCTGTGGAGAGGGAGAGACAGAGACAGAGCACTTGCATCCAACCAAGGTACCTGTATTGTTTGCTTTCTCTGGACTTCCTAGGTCATCATAGTAAGCGCATACATAGAGATACCAGAGTTGGAGGAGACGGAGCAGGAACAAACGGGTGGGTGGGAAGGGGGGGAGAGACAAGGGTCGGGAAAGGCGAAGGAGTTTGTTTTGTGGTTTTGAAAGCGGGAGGGACGCGGGTGTGAGCACCGCGACACACACAAGGGAACAAAGAAAATGCGCGAGCAGGTGCTGGAGAGGTTGGCAGTATCGGAGCCACGAGAGCTGCTTGAAGAGGCGAAGGTAGAGCTATGCCGTGCAACGCGCGACCTGCGCAGCTGTGGTCGCGTGGTGCATCATGTGCTCAGTTCGTGTGGTCATGCAAGCTTGTGTGTTGAATGTCGCAAGCGGTGTGACTATTGCCCTATATGTCGAACTCCTGTGAGCAGCAACAACAGCTGCAGCAGCACTTCTTCTGCTGCTGCAGCACCAGACCGATTGAGGCTTTACGAGCTGTGTGTAGAGGCAGGTCTCGTGGTCCAAGACAATGGTGATGATGCGCAGCAATCGCCTTCTTCAGTCAGCCCCGATGATGTGCGCCGTCGTCTCTGCTCCTTCTTTGATGTGGCTTTGGACAACAATCTTGTGTCCTTGGTCTGCCATTGTATCCAATACACTGTTTGTCTTCTACTACTACTTGTGTTGGAAAAGCCCATCACACACAGTCTTTCTCCTCTGCTCTTTCTGTTCTTCTCCCTTCCTTCCTTCCTGTATGTATGTTTTTTTCTACTGGAACAACCCCCTGGATGCCTTGAACTTTGACTCCTCACTTCACCACCAGCTACCAACAATGGTGGCTGTCAGGAGCATAACACTTTCTAGCATGGATTTGTATACATTCTCTTGAGTTGGGGTTGAACATCATGAGGAAGAAACCTTGACTTCACAGGGGGGCAGATGTGACCGATGTTTGCATGGATGCAGCAGCAGTATCCAGCAATGTGGTCATGTCCATGCTGCTGGATGGGAGTGTGGTCAAGGAGTGGTGTAAGAGCACTACTCTAAAAATAACTTCAAGTCTGGCCCACATCTGTATCCTCAATTCTATGTTGGATCCATCAAAATGCTGCCATCATGCATCGAACAGTTGTGCTTTGATCGCATGTTTCTTCTTGTATGGGTGATTTTTAGGTCTGAGAATTCTCTGAAGGTGTGATTATGATCTTAGCTTTGAGGAAGTTGTCGTTATGTTCTGGAATGAATCAGGAGTTAGTTACATATGAACAAAAGGAGCATGTTTCTTAGAGAATTCATGCAGCAAGTGAGGTGGCAGTGAGAATTGCCTTAACTGTGTGAGGAGACAGATGGCCTTTCTGTAAACCATATGAATGAGAAAGCTGATGTTATGGAACGAAGTAGGAGGAAACTGGAAGGGATTGTACAGGTTATGGAGGTCCTTGAAGCACCACTCTTGCAACATTCTTATTCTTCTACATTGTCAGAGTTGCAGCAACTATTGGAGTTCATGCGCAAGGTTGTGCAGGTATGGCATGCACATGGCTATCTCCCCCCTGCTGCTACTGCCCTATTTTCATGGTCCTTGTGCTGGAAACTTGAATCTACCTATGTGATGTGTCAACTGTCTCTTCTGCACAGAATTTCACCACAGTTTCTGCCAGTATGCAAGACCCCCCAAGTTTTGCCTCTCAAGAGTATATTGATTGCACATCTTGTGACTTGTACCAAGAATTTCAGTGCTTGGTGAGATGCAGCATGCTGAGGTAATGGCTTGGTGTGCACGACACCAATTCTTGGACAATGTGCCACCACGCTTTACCAGTATTGGACAGTGGCTCACAGCAGTGGAAGAAAGGAAGAGTGCAGCACAAGAGAGAGCTTGGTCAGATGGCTTACGAACTGCAGCCCAGCTTGGGTCTGGCCAACAGGGGTCCCTGTTTATTGAGGATGCATTGGCGAACCTGAGAACAGCAAGTGATGATGATGGCAAAGCTGGAAGCAACAAAGATTTTTTGGAACTAGGCTGGTTACAAGAAGCAGCGCTTGTGCTAACTACTCCATGTTTAAGATACATGCAGGATGCAGTTTCATTGCAATCTGGCATGCTCTATCTGCCTGACAATGTTCATGCTGCAGTTGATAAATTGTTCCTTGAAGGGAGCTCAGATCTTATTCTTGCCAAGAAAGCTATTGTATCCTCCCATCTGTAATTTTATAGAGACAACCAAGATATTCAGATTTTGGAGGATATCTCCTGTCATTGTCTGATGTATGCCATTCTGGGAATAGAGTCAACAACATGTTCTAATGCACAAATTCCTTAATCCATCATCAGTTTGTCTACTACTTATTTGACCGGCATTGGACACTCTCACATATGAATTGGAGTTGGATTGTGGATGATTACATGTGCACATTCAGTATACCAAGACATTTGATTCTTGAGTCTCTTGTCTTCTACCTTCTTGATGACTGCAGTGAGGATGCACTGGAGGTTTGCTTGCATCCTTGACTTTAGAACCTTTGCTGTGTGTACATGCTGCTGCTCTATGTTAGTTTGTTGTTTGTTGGCGTGCTACTCTTGATTGTACCAGCTATTGATCTTTAGTGCTAGCCAACATTATGGCAAAGCCTTCGCTATTGCCTCTGGAAATTTCATTCAAACTCAGGATCCAGATCTTTGTAGAATTCTCTGTCTGAATTTAGAGCTCATTTGTATACTTATGTACACCCACCATAAGAACCTGATGAAGTTAGTGGGGATTAGTTGCAGCTAGTCGCTGCCATTCATTGTGAAGGTGATCTGATACTTTGTGAGTGATACATGGTTATTGCCACTCTCATTCATGTTGTATTTGTTTTGGTTTGGACCAAGCCTGACATAGCTGCTACTTTTTCTCAGCAATCTTGTAGTATGGCACTTCTCTTTTATTTAGCAAAATCATGCGAAACACTGCCTGGTATCAGGGCTTGTCTTTCTAACTTTTTGTGCCGGTGTATAGGAGGCCTGCCGGCTGCTGCCAGAGATTGCTACCCATGCAGTTCATCCTAAAGTGGTGGAGGTTCTACTGGAAAGGGGTAGACCTGAGGCAGCACTTGCAGTATTGCATGCTAGTGGACAAGATGGGCAAGCAAGTGGGGCAGTGCCACTAGCAGAGGCCCTCACAACTCTGCGAGTCTGGCTGCATTGTGACCTGCTTTCTGAAGGCTATATGTATCAACGAGCTCATTGTGACACTGTTAAACATCAGGGTGGTGACTGGTTGGTTGAGAAGGAGGTGCTGATTAGGGAAGTCTGCAGATACTGTGCAGACATGGGCTTGCTCGATCGCATGCTGGTACTTCCATGGCAGATTGAGGAGGAAAACTTTATGAGGAAGTGTCTGCTGGAGTATTCTGCCCAAGATCCCTCCTCTACTGCAGGCAATCTCTTGGTTGTTTTCTATGTGCAGGTAAGTATTTCACACTCATACAAGTCTTGGCTACTTCAGGGTGGGACTAAAATGCACGTTTCCTGACAGGGTGATATGGGTGACTTGATCTGCAGCGATGTCGCTATCTGGATGCACAGACAATGCACAAAATGTTGTGTGACCTTGAAAAACTCTGGGTGGGTCAATGTACGGACACTGCTAAAGTAGCTCGTGTTCACACTGCATGCAACAAGAGGATGCAAATCATTGTAAGCTAGGCTCATCCTTCTTCCCAATGCACTGGATCCACATTCTGCCTTGAGCAGAGAGATCCTCCAATGTTGTTTTCTGTGTAGATGTGAGGTATCAGCCAGGATGGTTCTAGTGCTTAAATGGATTTGTCTCTTGAGAGTAGTACTTGATCTCAGTGCTGTCGAGATGCCAATTTTGTGAGACATTTGGTGTGATGCTTGAAGGAGTAATGTGGGAAGGATGGATCTGATTCAGGAGAAGTGCATGGAATTGCTTCCAGCTGTCCAAAGGCAGAAGGGACAAAGCAGCACACAGACCAAATTGCAAGAATCATGGCCCAGAACAACGAAAGTGGACCAAACTAAGAACACTGTTTCTCTGGCATCGCCCCTTTTTGTTCCTAGTGGTAGGAGTACTGACAGAAAGCCCATACAACCCAGAGATGTCCACCTTCCATCCACTTCAGCCTCGACAAATTCTGAGCAGCCATCCATCTTGCATGGTCTACAGCAGCTTCAGTCACCCATTTTTCCACAGTCAAGTTTGCCAGTAGCAAGTGAACACACCACAACCCGTGAATATGGCAGTGCCATAGCTAGCCCAATGCAGTGCCATCGTTTACTCTATGAGCCTGATCTTGCAAGAGATTCCACTGGTTCTATTGTGGAGTTGGATGAAGCACAGAGCATGGATGGACTGGAGTTACCTGCTGGCCCATCCTCCTGGTGTGATAGCCAGGAGAAATTGAGTCGTGGAAAATCAAAACGGATTGGGATTGCAGGCACAGGGTTGCCCTTAACAGCACAGAATGGCTCACATAAATCCAGGTTGAGTTTTGAAGATGGTGATGGAACAGATGTTGTGATGGCAGATAGGCATAACAGGCCATCCAATGGGAAGCGGCATCCTTCTGATCGGCCATGGTTACAATCTCAATCTATTGACATGGAGGCACATGGCAGTAAAGGTTCTTCAGAAAATTATGGCTTTGATAGCTGTTGGCCAAATAGCGGTTCACTTCCCTCAAATGCTTCCAGAAGGTGCACACGAGAACTTCACAGTGCTAGGATCAATGCGAGTGTGGTCTTCTAGCTAGATTGGTTGCTTTCCTTCTGCAGCAGTAGTGGTTTATATGGATCACCAAGAATGGAACTGAGGAATTGAAGGCAAATAGTAATGATGGAATGGACTTACTGTATGAGATGTAGCAATTGGTCAAAGCTAATATGAATGTCATGGTGGCCAGGGGTTTAGATATGGCAGAAGATGGGGGTGGAGCTCGGTGGCACTCAGATGATGTTGAGGACGATCAACTGCTGACCTTCATACCATCTTCTCACATGAAGGTCTTCCACTCTCGAGGAAGGTTGCCCAGTACAATTTACAGTGGTCACATTTGATTCACCTATGATGTGGGTCATCCCCATCACTTTTGACACTTGGGTAAATGGCTACACTTGTGCACCCAGATTTGATCCTTCCAGTCTTCCTGGCCAGCACACACATGATGATTACTCATCACAAGTCTCCTCATTCTTTACAAATTTCTTTCATCACTGTGTGGCAAGCAGTGGCTTGCCTGATTCAGCTGGTTCAAAAGCACCTTTGTGTCAAGTGAGACCTGGAGTCATGCTTGGAGGATCCTTTCACTAAGATGTTGCAGCTATGGTGGTTGATAGAACAATTGCACATTGACTTCATTGTGGAGGCTGGAAAAACTGAGTTCTAGCTGAGAGTTCAAGCAGATTTGTGTTTCTGATGTTGAAGTGCCACATATGATGGCCATATCAGCAACAGTGGGAATTGGATGACAACAGAGGGAATTTGACTGGACCCAAGCAGCTTTTTATTCAGAGAAGCATGTCTGGTTAGTGCTGCACCTTTAAGATCAAGGTCAACAACACCCATGATAATATGTGTGAGTATCTTCTCTTATTGTAATTGTTTGTAGTTAGAAGAACACAGACTGCTAGGAGTTTTAGAACTGGATTTTGACAGATAGTCCACTCTTGACCTTATTCAGATTTGGGAGGCTTTCTCCTTCCGGTTTTTCCCACATGCAGAGAGAGAACATATAAATGTTGAGCAAGGCAATGCTTTTGAGTTCTTGTTATAAGCCAGTCCTTTTTCCAGGATAGATAGGCTAAATCTCTCATCATTTTGTACTGGAAAAACAAAACAAATTTTAATTTTCACACGTTGAAACTCTACAACGCTCTTTTCTTCGCTCTGCCCATAAGGGAGAGACTATGGAACCATGTAGTTTTCACTTGGTCCCACATTTTGAGGATTGCACAGCAGATGTTACCCTGAACAATGTAGTTTTCATCGGGTCCCATATTGTGCAGCATGAGGTGTTGCTCTGATCTTGTGCAGTCATTTTTTGGGAATTACATGGAGCATTTTCTATTTTAGTTGTTGCTGGTTTGAACTTAGCAAAGAGGCAGAGCCATTATGTGATGAGAAGCTTCTTTGACCTGTAGGTTTTTTGATGACCTTAGTGAGCACATGGATTGTCCATAGTGTGAGCAAAGAAACTCAATAGAAGAGCAATACCATAGTACCTTGGGAGCTTTGACAAGGTTTCATTATTTTCAGAAAAGTTCATATTTTCAAATGTTGTTTTCTTTGAAGAACAAAATTTTATGAACAAAATTATTGAATCTTTTGAGAATTTTTTTCTTGTGTGTCCCTTATGACTTCCCTGGAGTGTTTCAGTTCTTGTGTTTTCATAGTGACCTTGAGGGTGATTATTTTCTACACTAGAATGCTACAGAAGCCTTTAGTGTGTCAAGTTGTCTCAATATCCCAATGAAGGTTTTGTTTGTCATGTTTGCAATCACCAACAACCTCCCAAAACCCAACTTCTGAAATAGTTTTCAGGTTGCATGTGTGTCCCTTGTCCCTTCCTTGGAGTGTTTCAATTTTTGTGTTTTCAAAGTGACCTTGAGGTGACTATTTTTACACTAAAAATGCTACATAAACCTTGAGTGTGTCAAGCTGTCCCAATATCTCAATTAGGGTTCTGTTCATCATGCTTACAATCACCAACAATCTCCCAAAACCCAAAATCTAGATTTTAAAGATTAGAATGCATGTGTGTCACTTGTCCTTAGATTGTTTTAATTCTTGTGTATTCATAGTGACCTTGAGGTGACTGTTTTCTACACTAAAATACTAAAGAAGCCTTGACTTGTCAATTTGTCCCAATATCTCAATTAGGGATTTATTTGTGCTTGCAATCAATAACCTCCCAAAAGTCATAATCTAGGTATAGTTTCAATTTGCAAATTTGTGCTTGAATTTATTTAATCTTTGAAGGTATGTTTTTTTTCCTTACAAGGTCAAAGTGTAAATGGCAACAATTAAAGCATTTAATTTGAATGATAACCTTTAAATGCAAGATTATGATTATGATATTGTTGGTGATTTGGAAAAGGTGTTAGATGAGGATTTAGAGTCAATGGTTGACTCAATTTCAATGCCTAATGCACCATCTATTTCTGAAAACATTGCAACCCCAAACACTTTAGACCTAGAAGTAGAAGTTGCACAAGAGTTACTTGAAACTCAATTGACCTTGAATTAGAAGTCATGGATCCTTCACCACAAGTTTTTTTTATCCTAGCATTTTTTTGTGGTCAATGATGATGATAAGCCAAATTGTATTACTACTCAAAGCATGCATTATGTGATTTTCCGTAGATGTGTAATTCCACCAATACTATTAAAAAGTGAAAAGTTGTGATCACATATAACTAACTAACAACATGGGATTACATCTATGAATAAACATATATTGTTTAAGCATCCAACCGCTTGGTGTATGTGGAAAAGTGCCAATTTAAGTCTTTCACCACTGAATATGTGGCATTTTCATCATCAACCCAATACCCCACCTATCTACCTCCTTGTTGAGCAACTAGATGCCAACATTCTCATTCTTGTAATTATTGTCATACCCTAGTTCCTCCCCAAGGATTTTGGTGAAGAGGTGAATACAAGGATCACTACAACATGGATAAGCGAATTGTTTTAACAACAAAAAAAAAAATGAACCAATTTGGTGGCCACCAGATAACAATATTTCCCAACCCCATGCATGTTCTAAAAGTCCTCCCGTAAAGGAGAAATGATCTAGCGGCCACTAGATAGTTTTTTCCACAATAATTAATTGTTGTTAATGATCTGGTGGCCACTAGATCATTACAAGGGCTAGTCCTCAGGGATGTAATGATCTAATGGCAACCATATCACTATAAGGGCTAGTCTTCAGGGACTTTACAATTTGGTGGCCAGTAAATTGTTATTTCCTGTTAGGAGTGGCATTGGTAACAATCATTTGGCCAAATGATTGTTGGGCCTTAAAATATTGGCCTTGCATGATCTAGTAGCTACCAGGTCATTCCATGGTCTTTGAAGAACAATGGTATTTACTTAGTGGCCACTAAACAGTTAAGTCTTCAAATATTAACCCTTCAATGATCTGGTGGCCACTAAGTCTTGTGCGTCCATGAAGACCAAGGTTCGTTAGGTTTTTAAATATTGACCCAGAACCGATTTGGTGGCCACCAAATCACTAAGGAGTTGTGTTGCTAATAATTTGGTGGCCACTAAATCACTGCCAATGTGAAGACTTGGGTTATTGGCGATCTAGTGGAACTAGGTCATTACCAACATGAGGAGTTGTGTTGTTAGCAATCTAGTTGCCACCAAATTGTTACCAATGCAAGGACTTACATTGTTAACAATCCAATAGCCACTAGATTTTTGCTTGTGTGAAAGATGGAGATAGAGATTTGGCAACCACCATATTGTTTTGTCTCAGTTTGTGTGGGTATCTTCTGAAATCAGTTGTGCTTAATGAAAAACACTACTCCATTGACCTTAAAAATTGCTATACATAATGCGTTCACTTAAATATTTCTTCATGAATCTACAATGAAATCTAAAAACCTAGATTAAAATGCATAAACCTGAAGTCCAATTCAATGTTATGGTCGTGAGGTTTATGTCCAAATGATATTTAAATGATATTTACTTCTACATTGTGTAAAGATTTCTATTGAATGAATTTTTTTGCCTTCTATATGAAATGAAGGAGTGTCTTGGTAGAGCATGTTCATTATCCATTATACTTGTGCACTATTACTTCTTCTCCTATTTTATGAAATAGAATTGAATTGCATGGGACTAGGGAATCGAGGACAAACCTTGTTTCTACTATTGGAA
>Ga0209208_10001619_pt1 | contig 31909 bp, 20 predicted proteins | sample S1TSphfallax_3_FD_187694 | JGI IMG/M metagenome (GOLD analysis project Ga0209208, IMG submission 187694) | Host-associated microbial communities from peat moss isolated from Minnesota, USA - S1T2_Fd - Sphagnum fallax MG (SPAdes) (version 2) | ecosystem: Host-associated > Plants > Peat moss >...
AATGGCCGTAATAGCTAGCCAAAGCAGATTACATATTTGAACACAGAGATATCAGCACTCTTTATATTGGGGAAGGTCCTACTATGAGGGCATTACACAATTGGACCTGAGGGTGAAGCCCAAGGTTAAGGCCTATTGCCCTGACAGCAAGGCTTTCTCTGGTGTAACTACAGAGTAGCTCTTCAGCTTTACAGCTGAGATGAGCTGAGATGCAATAAAAGAAATGACGGTTGTTCAATCCCAACAAACTGCCTGCACTCCTTGAAATCAAGAGAAACCTCACTGAAGCCTGGAGTGGGAAGTTGTGCTTTGGGAGGTCCTCCAATTTACGCCATGATTTTCAGCTTAACACTAAACACTAAAGGATCATCCCCTTTCCAAGCAAGTCAAATTCATTAACTCCTTCGTTTGTTTGTAATTGCCTGATTGCATGACCAAAACACCTGTTCTGGCATGATCATTACATGTTCTTACACATGATTTCATGTCATGGCTTCAAATGAGTGTTGGTCCTGCATTAGATTTTGAGTATGCTAGGCGGCTCCTGGTATTCCGTCACGAGGAGAACTTGAAGTGCATAGAGTTTCACTAGTGTCAAAGATGTTTGTTTGAAACATTGATACCAATAGTCTAGTATGTATATTGATTAGTAAGCTCATAGTACATGTTTATTAGGTACTAGACTGACACTCATTACAATTTACATCTTTGAACTCAACATTAACAAAATAGTTTGTCAAGACTCAACATGTGGCCATGAGTTTTACCTATTGACACATCTTCATTTAACTTATTCAAAGTGGATTTGGGGCTAGTCATCAACTCTTGTTTGGGGGCCATCCATAAGTAGTCCTTGCCAATTGGGTGCCATACCTACTTGGAAAAGGAGCAAGATGGGCTGGTTCACATTCCCCCAAAAAGGAAAAGATTTGGGGTAACTAACTACACATGTGTTTACTTACAATTCATCATGTTGTAATATGTGTGGCCTCCTGAGTCCTATCCATCCACACAATTAACTATTCTTAACTCATAGAAGTGGTGCCGGCATCTTTGAAATTTTGCAATAAGTTGAGTTTATTTGTTGATGGATTGACTTTGAATGGAAGTTGAATATTGCATTCATTTTGTTAGTAGCTGTTGGTGGATTATTCATTAGGAGATAGATAGAGAATGATATTTGTGATTCATGGTGCAAATACAATATTATTGTTGACAATGCAAAGATTTGACTTCAATAGAAGGTTTTAGTATTGATTTGGGGAAATCATCATCCAATGTTCTAAATTTTATGACTTACAAAGTTCCTTCCATGACTTTTATACACAATTGTTGGAGTTAGTTTTGTACCAGCAACAAATGGGCTTTTATTTTAAATTTGTTGAATTGAGGAGCAAATGTTGAGTAACAGTAGTGTCAAGGGGAGACATCTTTATATTTGTTCTTTGTGCCGCTTTATTCTTGCAATAACTGACATGAGATAAAAGGCCCACACATGCTACGTGCTTAATAATTCCATAGAAATGCCTACTACTATTGCCTGACATATATTTGTTTGTTTTGTGAGTAAAACATTTGCCTGACAAGACAGATGTTGCTCCACTAGGCAGAACTATCCTATCATTAGCAAACTCTGAAGGTCTGTGTATCGTTACAATTGCAAGATCTGAGTTTTCTAGTCTGCCCATTTTGCATGAAGAAAAATCACCAAATTTTTCACAATGGCCCAGAATCACAATGCTAGTCAGCACACATCTGCATACAAAAAAAATCAATTTTTTAAAAAAACAATGGCCCAAATGACAATGGCAAGCCTCCGCTACAAATGTATTCTCAGCTAGCCTATAATGAAATTTAGGCACTTGCAAAAAAGAAAAAAAGAGTTAGGACTTCCACAATTGTTTAAAATTGGCATTTGAAACCCACCACCAGCCCACCATAACCTTTTTTTTTTAAAACAACAAAAAGTTTGTTCAAGATCCATTCTTTTTAGTAGGTTACTATTAATCTATTTGCCTGCATGCCTTTTATTTGAACCTTCAAGAAAATTCTGTTGTGGATGGATGGATTACGATCCTCCTCATCATATCATCATCAAAGTCGTAACGGACTCTGTTGGAGCAAATTTCTGTTTGTTTTAAGTCCTCCTGACTTCGGGCCTTGTTTTCCTCGTTTCCCGTTGCTGCCATCTTCCCATCCTTCCGTCTGCTGCGGACTCGTTCGATTGCGGAAGTCGCGTTCTGGGGGTACCTACCTACCGCGAATCCGGTAGAACAGAAAAAAGAAAAGAAGAGTCGTGTGGAGAGTCCGTCCCGCGTTGCTTTGGGCGGTGACCCCATTGCCATTCTTCTTCCACAGCCGCACTTAAAAGCAACGGCGGCGTCTTGTCCGTTGTGCGCACAGATTTGTTCTCTCACATGTGCTGTAAATGATAAGGTTCACCGGTTATGTAGCCTGCATCTTGTTCCTGATCCTGGAGCTTTCTTAAATCCCTACCAGGAGTACCCTGTTATAGCTAGTGTTGTTAGGAAGCTGTTCGGATCCCGATTGCTACGGCTGGGTGCTGGATCTTTTTTTCTTTTTTTCGTTGTCTTTTATTTTGTGTGTTTGCAGTAGGTGAGCTGATCTTAGTTTGATTGTGGTGCAGGTTTTGTTTTGATATCTCTAGGGGAGAGAGAGAGAGAGAGAGAGAGAGAGAGAGAGAGAGAGAGAGAGAGGTTTTGATAGTTGGGTCTTTTGTTTATAGATTGCTGAATTTTGCTGTGCTCGTTAGTGCCTTCAAGGACGTGTGTGTGCGGGTGGCAGAAGCAGCTGTGGCTTGACGAGTACTTGATCTCGGTAGGAGGTGATTCCGTGGTTGGGTGTTCAGCAGCGTCTTTGAATTTGGATGTGGGAGAGACACTGAGAACTGGATTGTATGTATTTTGTTTAGTTTTGGGTTTTTGGTTGCAGCATTAGCATTTGGTGAATGCGCGGCAGCCATTCGTGTATCGAGGGATCGTGGGCTCATGTGGCCGGGGAATGCGAAAGAATGTGCGTGTAGAGCAGGGCGTCTTGTGGTAGAAGATTTCGTGGTTGATTGTGAATTGTGTGTGGAATGCCACCAGCGTAATGGACAGTAGGCATTTGCTTAGGGAGACATGAGCAGTTGTTGAGATTGCGCAAAGCTTGAGAAGTGTGCTGAGGGAAGAAGATGGCGATGGGTTGTAGTAGTAGTTTGGTGAACGCTTTGGATCTAGTTTGCTCCTACGAAGGCGAAGGAGCTAGCTGCTCGTTGACAAGTCCAAGCTGCGGCTTAGGATGGCTCAGCCCTAGAATCTCGTTTTCAACTGGCTTCGTTGACAACAATGCTGCAGGGGTGACGGAGGGAGCCGAGGTACCTGGAAGGGAAGAGTTGTGGCGAGAAGATCTGGGAGCGGATTTCGAGTTTTGTATGGCTTTTTCGAGTGTAGATCATCGTCTGCCCGGCGGGGGATCAAGTGCGTTCAAGCCTGCTGATGAGCTTTTCCACAAGGGCAAGCTCCGGCCTCTCAGCCTCCCTTCAAGAAATCAGCTGGAGTCCAAGCAAATGCAGGAGCACCCACCACCGCAGGCAACGGCGTCAGTTACAAACGTCCCCTTGTTGGAGAGGACTATTCTGTCGACTACATCAGCATCTACATCATCATGTCCGGTTCTGCAGTCCAGTGAGAATTCCGGTGTCCCTAAATCTCCAAGATGGAGAGAGGTCTTTGGGCTTTTGCGAAGAGCGAGATCCGATGGCGGTAGGTATCACCAGGAGCAACAATCTTCTCAGAAACGCCAGTCTTCCACCACATCGAGCTCTTTGAGATGTATCTTCAAGCGGCCGCCCGCAGAGCACCCAGTGGTCGACACTTGTTTGCTGCAATCGAAGAAGCTGCCAGTGCGAGAAGCTCCTGAAAATCTTCCCTACTACCATGTTCCATTCTCATCTGCACCTCCCGCTGCTTTGGAACCTTTTGCACCCGACCGATCTTCTGTACAGCTTCAGAGTCCTGCAGTTTTGTCTGCTTTGTTAGTAGCATCTCCCATTCATCCTACCACTCTCGCAGCTGAGGTCGGCATGAAAAGCGAAGAAAAGCTCCTACCACAAGCGGTTCCTTCTAATCCTCGGCTTCTTCCAAGACACAAGAGCATTGGAGTGGAAGGCTACACAAACGGCATTCTCAACATGGACAGTAGTATTGAGGGCGGTGAGTTCAGAAACTTAGGCTATGGATCAGGCAGAGCAGTAATGAGAAAGCTTGACAACAACAGAGGAGGTGTTGATGAATTTCATCAGAGCACTACTACTCCTGTGATTTCTCCATCAGCCCAAATTGTTCTCAGAAATTTGGAGAGATGTAGCATGGCATCAGCGGGCAAACATCATACTGCTCATGGTCCAAAGCCTCAAGACAACAATCATCAGCACCTCAGGGCTCTGCGAACACGGGAGATTCGACGAAGCTCAGAGGGTTTTAGCTCTTACTCATCAAATGTAAGGGTCACACCTGTTTTGAATGTGCCACAGGTGTGCATTGGCCCTACCATTCGGAGCTCAACATCATCCAAGGGACATCTTGCTAAGTTACGGTCCTTGTTCTTTAAGAAGAATAAAGCTGATTGCCGACCTCCTTTGACCCCCAGAAAGATTGCAGCCTAGAAGCTGAATGAGATGTCTGCTGTGGGGCATGAGCTTCCTTCAACCTGACCTTGACACTTTTGCAATTTCTGGCTGCAAGGTTTTGGTGAGAATCACATGAAATCAAGCCAACTTCCAGGTACTTTAGGATCTGAGAGTGGTTTCTGATTTCTCTGCTTTTCAAGCAAAATGGTTGTTGAACAACCCAACTTTAACTGATGAATATTATTTACAGAGGGCAATTCTGTTGCAACTCACACAAATGTTTTCTGTAATGTGCCAAGTTTTTGTGGTCTATCTCAATGGTTCACAGAGGAGGAGGACAAATCAAGTGTCTCACAAAATGCACAGATTGTCCATGTGATAAAAGTTTTCTTCAAGTGTAAAGCTGGTCTTGGAACAACTCCAAGCTCCTGAATCTCTGTCTCTTAGCTGGTTCATGGAGAACAAGCAAGCAGCAGCAATTCAGAAGATCTCCATTCTGCTGTTGGTTTTTTCCATTTCAACAGAAGTAAGGGATTTGGTTAGGCTGGAGAGTGGCAGATGGAAATGTCTGAACCCTCGATTCAGTTCTCTAGAAAAGAGAGTTCTTACTGACCCACTATGCTGTTCTTTGGTAGATCAGATCAATTTATAGCCAGATTTGGGATGAGGAATGGAGGAGATGCAATGAGCTTTATGAAGAAAGGTTCTCATTGTATAGTGCTAGATTCTAGATTGCTATTGTACAGTACTGTAATCACTCTGGACCATGTTTTGTAATTGCATTTGAGGCTTACTAGCCATTTTGAAGTCTTTTAGCAACTGTGTTTGGGTGGCCATCAGATCACTTCTACCAGAGTAGTATTATTACTCAATAAATAGTAATAAAGCACTGAGATGAATGCAAAACGCTACTTGGATTCTTTAATTGCATTTGATCTTTCCATCAACTGCTGCTTGCTTGCTCGTAGATGATGTTGCTTGCTCTAGCATTTGGTTTTGCATCTCATTGTTCTGGGTGTTTTCATTATATATGAATTGGAAGAGAAAGTTCTCCAGTTGTGCAAATAGGTTGCTGTCCTCTGTTCTCTCTCGAAGGCATGGAAGTTGGATGCTTCCTTTGTATGAAATGCCATCTATGTCTGTATGCTGCTTCTGTCTCAGTGGTATTGCATTTAGATGAGAAAAGGGTACAGCCAACTTGATGCAACAAAAGAGAATTAGACAACAATCTATCTTCTGCAGGAAACTCTACATTCATGTTACAAGGAATCACAAACACATTAAAATTGGACAAATTGAATCCAGGAAGCTAACCAATTGGGAAAGTGGAAGCTATGTCATATAGAAAGTAAAAACTTGGAGGTGAGAGCGAGCATCTCCATTGCAGGTGATAAATTTCTCCTTTACATTAGTTTGGGGAAAGATACTAATTCTTGCTCTCACTATAAATCTCTAAAAGTAGTACTTCAAAACTGATGTAATGGATATTACTTCGTACCTGGGTCAATAACAAATCTTGAAAAGATTAAAATAGTGAATTCATTTACAAGGGTTCAATATCACTGCATCATAAATAACAGATTTGCAAATCAATAAGGGCTTTTACATCAACTTGTTGCTCAGATGAAGGTGCTAGTGGGGTATTTGCAAGGGTTGAATGATGACTAATTTTACATGGGGGTTGAGCAAAATTATTACAAAACTATTAATATTGGACAAGTTGAATAGAGGAAGCTTTCCAATATGGGAAACAAACATGGAGCTCATCTTAATGAAGTTTGACATGATGTTATCATAGGTGTTGAGCAACATCAATACATAAGTGTTAAAATAGGACAAGTTGAATGGAGGAAGCTTTCCAATGTGGAAAGTAAAAATGGAGCTCATCTCAATGAAGACTAATATAACATGGTATTGTTAACATGGGAGTTGAGCAAGACTACTACAAAAGTATTAACATTGGACAAGTTGAATAGAGGAAGCTTTCCAATATGAAAAAGTAAATGTGGAGCTCATCTTAATGAAGAATAATTTGAATGATGTTATCATGGGTGTTCAAGACTAATAGTGTTAAAATTGGACAAGTTGAATGGAGGAAACTTTCCAATAAAGTTTCCTATATGCAAAGTAAAATTGGGAGCTCATCTTAATCAATACTAATTTAATATTGTTTAGTCATAGGAGTTGAGCAAGATCTAGAGTACAGATTTTTCACTACAGTTTGGCATGGAAAAATATTATACAATTGCTTCTGCAGATTTTATCTGGAATTTGGCAGATGGGCCTTTTTTATTATTGGGGAATATACTTGTGAAAGCAGGGTTATCTTCAATAACCAAACTCAGCACAATGCAACAAATCAGAAAAACCATTTAAATATCTCACAACATCATGAACAAATCTACATGCCTGACATCTTAACACAAAGGCTAGTAGTTTTCAAAGGATCAAAACTTAAAATATTCATAAATGGATGAAAGTGGTTTGACATAGGGTTGTCAGATTGGATGTGCCACAACCATGTTGTGTTGTTCATGACATCTGCAATATGACAAATGCTACTGATCAAATTTTTATTATTTAGAATTTTACCCCAGTTCAAGAACCACTGATCCACCCATAACTAGACAAGTCCCCAAGCAATTGAACTAGTCTAGTCCAAAACCGCATGCACCAAACTGCTCCTGTAAGATCAGACCTGATCCTCTGGTTCCATCATTGAAGATAACCCTGCAGATTGTCAGGGAACTAACAACAAAGTGCTGTATAGTTATCATCAGTATCACCCCAATTCTCCTACTTTGCTCATATCACATTGCAGATCATAACCCTTCAAAACCATGTCCTATGCATTACAACTTATGAAATAGGTTGTCACCTTTCTCTAATGTCAGAGTACATCATGTAAGATCAAGTGGAGCTTGAAGGATTGCAGAGGCAGACTCCTACAATAGATGCTCTAACAGGACATTTACCACCATGGGAGTTGCTTGTCGTGGGACCTGCTAGTCATGCTTTGAACAGCACATTCTCGGCACCTACTCCACAAGACAAACAAACACCTCAGAAATGAGAAGTAATGTTTTTGTGGTCTTGAAGATTAGGGCTTTATTACCTGGAAGTAGCCAAATTCATTGGTGTCCAATAAAGCTATGTGAGCTTGTGTAGATCTGGTTGTCTTGTAGTTGTCTGCCTTCGCATAACCCCAACCATGAATTGACAAATAACCTGACTTTTGGACTAAACAAAGGACCTTGGTGGCAGCTCAATTTGTTTGTAGAAGTCTGGAAAGCTGGAGAAATGAGATCATGAAACACTATGCGTATCATGCTTGGGACTTGCTTACCTTGGGAGAAGCCAAGTTTCTGAGGATCCAATTGGCATTGGGCACTTACAAATGGGACCAATGAATGACACCATCACGTACAATGGGACTACTTTAGCTGGTAGCAACATCCTCATTCTATCAGAGTTGAGTGTCTTCAGGAACAGTAACAACCATCATGAATAAACAACTTGCTGGGCAAGCTGTACACTCTCATGGGGAAACTCTTACTCTAGCCAAAGACAAATAATTGAGCTTAAGAACGATCAGATGTTGTACAACTTCTGATTCATGTGCAAGATTTATATTTGTTTGAGAGAGTAGGAGAATTGTTCAAACCTGTTGAAGGTCAATCGTAATCCATTTGCACAGTAGCTGCAAGGAAATAGATTTCAAATAATAACTTCAGTTTGATGAAATAGCAGCCAAATTTATCTCTTTTTCTGGCCGCCTGACAACAACCAGTCTGAAGATGTGTGTGGAATACATGGTGGGGCACAATTGACACAACGTATAAATTCTCTTGTAGACCAGTTGAATACACAACAAATTTGTGAATGAAACAGATACTTCAGTCCAGTTCCATCTTTGAAGAAACAACTGGGACTAGATGGCATTATTGAAACATCAAATGTCCAAGAAGGATTTGGATAACCTCCCTTAATACAAATCAACTTCATATGTTTGTCAATCTCCATCTTGACAGCTCATACACAATAATTTGGAGGAAGTTGACATTTCTTATGGGAAGAAGTTGTTGTCTCCTAAATGAAACTGTTGATAACTACCCCGCATGTGCCGTGAAGCAATTGCAATCACATCTCTTCCATTGTTGTGAGAGATTGTTAAGAATTTCTTCAACATTCACACATGATATCCCATGGTCATGCAATATCCTTCAAAGCAACCTTGCTTTGTCCATTGCCTAATTTACTTCTCTGTGTATTGTAAACCTAAGCAAATGTCTCCTATTTCCTAATGGATCTCTTTTTCATATTACAAAAAATCATGCCAAATGGGGGTGGCAGGAGTTTCAATTTTGGTCAAACTTTTATTTCCTTATACTGCACACCAAAATAGTTTTATGTAATGCTCTTGGTTTCTTGGCTACTAGCATCATTGCACAATCCCTTCAGCAACTTGAGCTATCGTTGTTGTGTTGGTAACTTGGTGTGTTGTTGGATTATGATGAAGTTCAGAGATGATGTGAATTTTATTATGTTTCCAAGTGACATTAGCTTAGGTGACTAAACCTAAGATCCTTTCACAATGTGATGTTGGAAATATTGGAGAGGGACAAAGTCTATGTTTTCCAGCATTCTTGACTCTCTTGATTTCTTGGTTTTGTAAATCACAAACATTTTTAACAAATCAATCCCATTCTTTTTTGGTTGCATCCAATGTTTGAATTCATGAATACTTGATTGAACTTTTTTTTCCCCAGCATACCTTCTCATCTAGTTTATTGTGACTCTTGACCTTGTTTGAAGTTCATACTAAATTAGCCAGGCATTGAACAGATGATTAGAACCACAAGACACAAAGAGTCACCACAAAAGAAAGGGAAGGCAAGGATCGAGATTAGTTATTCTGCCTTGTGATATCCCCCACAATCTTGTCTTGGTTTGTTATGAGCATCATGTTGGGAAGGTATCACCATTTGCTTGTTTTATACATGTTTGTGCCCTCGGTCTCTTTTTGGTGATTCAGGTTTTGTGATTTATGTTGATGTCAGAGTTTTTGCTATGAGAAACAATGTGACCAATGGTTTCTGGCTCATAAGACAACACACTTTGAGCATGATGTAACTGGCAAAATTTGTGATAGCCAATCTTCAATCCTAATTTTCTTGTAAATGAATGCTAATTGGATCTTTTCTTTCCTTAAAGAAATTGCCAAGGATCAAAATAGATAAGCAAAAAGATTACCAGTTGGGGCTAAATCTTTGTTCATAAATATTCCTACTGTTCATAAAAAGAATCTTGTAAGATTTTTATGTGTATATCTTAATCAAGGTGCCAAAAAACACATCAAAAGTAAGTCAACACTTGAATGATGCGGCATTAACAAACAACTGCTGCATCTGCGAGTGACCCATTACCTTGCAAAGCCTTCATGTGCAAGCTTTGGATCTCATCTACTGAAGACATAAAACTGGATTTGACATTAGGGAGACACATTGACACCCAGCTATTGCATTTGCTGTCAATGTTACACTGCCTTACAAGCATGTGTGCCAATTTTAAGCCTGAATTACTCATTTCAATTCCCAAGGATACAATGTGGGATTAAAACATGTTGAAGCATTAGGATAGTGTTGAAGCAATAGGATTCCTAATGCTTCCTGAGTTTCTTTCCATTTGCTAACTCATCCATGAAGCGTTCTTGGCTAATGTGACACAGGAAGGAAAGTAACAGCAAGCAAGAAAGACTTTTGAGTCCAATATTTACAGGATTTGACCATTTCACACTGGGATTCTGACTTACAAGAAGTTCCCAGACAACTGAGATTTGGTGAAGATGGGTACCTGTTAATGAAAGAATGATCCTGAAGAAAGAGGGACTAAAGATACTGGACAACTGCAATTTGGTCAGAGGCAAAATAGTTCAAACATATGCAGAATATATAGTTGTGTTGTTATGCTTTCAATAGGGGTACAACCTTCAGGCCTTCTTCAGCTGAGAAACTGCTCTGCACTTCTACAAGGTTTAGGGTTTAGAGTCTTTGTTGCCTCATTTTGAAAACCTGAATTCTTGTCCCAAGTATTGTACAAAGCCCAAGCCTCACCTTCTGTAGGGTAAAGCTCAACCACAGCCCTTGCCATCCTCTCAATCTCTACTCTATGAAAAAATGAAGGAAGATTCTGTAGAGACACAAAGCTCATCCCGAATCACCACTTGAGACACAAAGATTTGAGGATTCCACTCAGCAGTTGGAGGAAATACAGCTTCAAAAGGTTAAAGTCATTCAATAGAAGCCTGGAAAGGCTTCCAGACAGCCTTACAGACATGACAATAAAACCAAGGCATCCCATCCTGACCATCATAGAGTGCCCATTATTGGTTAACCATGACTTTGGTTCTTAGTGCAATGCTCGTCAAAGTCATGACAATCAGAACTCAGAACTTTAAACTCTTGTTGACCATGAGAGTGTTGAGCCTTCAGATGTAGACTTCCCCAGTAATGGAGGAGATTGAGGACCCAACTTTTTTGGTTTTCTTGTGCTGATCTGCTGTTGTAAGCTCTTGCTTGCTTTGTTTCCAATAAAGGAGATGAAGGAGGACAACCTGGCTTCTCAATTTGCTTAGAGCAAGATCCATAGCTCATTCTGGGATTGGTATCCAAAGCTTCATGGTTTCTTGAGCTTGTTCCACCTGGTGATTTCTTCACAAGAGTATTCTGGTTTCTTTTCAATTTCCTGGCAGCCATATTGTTCCCTGCCACATCAAAGCGAACTTGAAGCTTCAAAGTTCAAATTACTTGTTTCCTTCTTTGCTCATGCTGTGAATACCTTCCACCTCCTGGCCTATTGGATACAAATCTCTTTCCTCATTCCTGGCAGATGTAGAAAACCTAATAGCAGCTTCAAAACACCAGACACTAAGAATAATCACCTCACCTTTGATAATCAAATCCTTGCCATTCAATACACATACATCAGCATCTTCCAGTTCCAGCTCTTGGCAGGAAGAGATTCCATAAGGCCTAAATTGTGGTGAAGCTCACTTTGAAGGTGATGGGTTATCCATCAAAGAGCAACTTTGTTTCCCTTATAAATGGAGATTGCTCCTCTGTAGCCTCCAGAACACTTTCTTACCGACGTCTTTCATCATGTATGATCTTCTGGAGATTGAAAAGCTCGGCCTTCACACGATTATGCTCATCCTCTACCTTCAGCTTCTCCAATTTGAGTTCTATCTCCAATCATTCATACCTCCACACATCTTTTCCTAGTCTCCCATCCAAATCCTTCTGAGAGTCTCCCATCACAAAATCTAGCATCTCAACAATGACATCTTGCATTGCAGTTGCATCAAGGATGACATTCAACATGAAAGCTCTGAAGAGTTTCGAAACAAAATGAGCACATTCTCTCCTCGGAAAATCCGATTACGGAAACATCCTTGGAAACATATTTCAAGGACGGAATGTGCCCTGTCAACGTACTCATGATTTGGTATCCTGGAAGTGTTTTGTAGAGTGTGTAATCGAAGCTTCTGAAGGACAAGCAGTCCACGCATGAACTCTATCTGAAATGCAGAGAGTGAAGCCAAAAGGGAACCATGTGCCCTTAATATTATTTACGCGCATCAATGAGCTATGTAGGCGAAATCATCTATTTTTACTTTGTCTATCTTGACTCACGTTGTATTAGTCATAGCTGTAATCTGCTTGAAACTATCGACTCAGAATCCTTCGTCCTCTTCTCACAAACCTCCTCAACCCGAGAAAGCGAGCTTCTTCACTTGTCCTCCAGAATGTAGGATCAAAAGCTCAGAGATGGTTGTGCACGGGCTTGAGTGTTTTTATTTGTTGGAGAATTTTCGCCCGGATGCGACAGGGGAAAAAAGAACAAAACAAGGCGTCACGATACAGGCCCTGCGCAGTGAATGAATGAGTTTTGAGATATTTACGATTTATTGCTTCATTGGGGGGGTTTTCTATAAAAAAATATGTGTGTGTTCTTTTTTATTATTATGTGTTGTTTACTATTTGTTCGTAAGTATTTGTAAATAAATTTATCTCAAAATTCAAAGCTTGATAATACATGTTCTAATAATTATGGACGTGATGGATATTATTTTGTATTATTTGGGAGGATGAATTTTGGGACATAATCTAGTAATTTGAATGCAATGTGTATAGGTTTATGATTTGTTCAATTGATCCAAAATCACATTGTCGTATTAGCACATTGATCCATATGAGATTAATTAAAGTGTTATGAATGGTAGTTGTTTCAAAGAAAACAAGTTGTTCAAATCAACATGTATGAGCTTCACACATGGGTTTGTTTAGAGATGTTGCAACCAGATGAATTGTCCAAGTGAGCCCTTCTCCCCAATGGATTTAGCGAGATGAATTGTCTAGTTGATGAATTGGGTTGTGCAATAGATGACAATTCATTTAAACCCCTTAACCCAAATTTGTGCAAGTCCTAGTTATGCAAGATATGTTTAAGGCTATTGGATTCTAGGTTGAAAAAGATAGCACAACCATAGGTTACAGTATCATCAAACTAGTGCAAGGTGGCATAGGAGCTAAAAGGTCTTGCTATTTTTTGGTCAAGAAATTTAAACATCCAACAATGATAGAATTAGATGTAATTAATCATATAGTGAAATTTCATTTGCCATCAAAGTTACAAGGCTCACCTAGATGGCATAAATCACATTTGCAAGATTTATTAACAATGGTAGCAAATTTTGGTATGCCACAATTTTAAAAAACTTTCACATAATGTCATCATTAAGAGAGATTGATCAATTAGAGAAATTAATCAAATTTCTTGTGTTAATATAACATGGAAATAATGCCCAGTTGAATGTGCAAGACTATTCCAAAGTAGATTTGAATTGTTTATGCAAAAATATATTCTTTCAAAAAATAATGTTATAGGTAAAGTTGAAGAATATGTTATTTGATATGAACTACAACATCATGGTTATGTTCGTGTCATTTTATGGGCCAAAAATAAAATGTTGAAAGCATTGGAAAATAAATTATTGCATTTGTACCTACAATGTTAGATGCAAATACAAATAAGTTCATAGAATCAACAAATAGTATGCAAAATTTATTGTATAGGTTAGTGGTACATAAACAATCACATAATTGTCACAATCAATTTGTATGCAAAAAAGAAATAATAATCAATGCAAATTTGGATTTCCTTATTCACAACACATTTCAAAAAATCCAATATTAAATAATGTATCAAACAAATGGGAATATTATAAACCTAGATATGTAGATTGTAATGTTGTTGCTTATCATCCAACATTATTATTCTTGTGAGGTGCACATATGAACATGCTATGAATTACATCACCACATTGGTCACATATTTATTGAAATATTCAAAGAAATGTGAACCATATGGTTATATAGAACTAAATACCAAAATTGCAAGTTGTTTAGGTTTACAAAACATTTCACCATTGCAATTGAAATTGATTTATACATTGATCACATGTATCACCAACATAAGCTACATTAACATGTTTGCAAATTCCAATCATTCAAAAAAACATAATAATGAAATACATTGATAGTAAACCTCCACATCTTTGAACAAAAGTATTATCAAAATCAAGATTTTAAAGTTTTCATCCTATTGACATTTAGAAATCTAGACCATCAAAATTTGAATATTTGACATTTTATGAATATTTTGAAAAATGTGAATTAAGAAAATGGCACATCTTTCATTTCAACAATATGGGAAAGATGTTTTATCATTTATTATTTACAAAAATGAAAAATTGGTGAGATTCACTGACTTTCATCCTATTCGCAATAGTGAAGATTTTCTTTACAATGTGTTATTACAAAAGATACTTTTTTGTGATGAAAATAATTTACTTTCAAATTGTAGCATCCATCAATCCTATGTACATGAATGTCAAATTTGAAATCTATTACCAAATCTTGAATCTTTACACAACTTTCTTCTCCAATATGCAACATGAAATCTATTTTAAAATGAGAAACAAACACAATCGTTCAATAAAATGTTAAAATTGCATCCATACTTAGATCCACAACACAACCAACTTCCAAATCCATCAAGGTCTTCCATATTGAATTTGGTCATATTAATTTTTCATGTCATATTTTCAATGATATGTTTGAAACATCAACACTTAATAACAAAAACATATTTTTGATTTGTTGACCTTTACCAATAAAGGAGTCCATACATTTCAAAGACTTCCAAGTTCTAGAAAAACATTTTTTGTGAAATATTTGCCAACTTATCAACTTCAACTACAAGGCAAAAAAATGTTGTTTTTAACTCAATAGGAGTTGCTGCATTATGATTATCATCATATGCACTTACTGTACATTTAATGTTGAAAATCCTAGTAAGAGGATATTTAACTAGAATCATAAAATTGAGTACAAAATTAGAAACAATAAAGCAAGCAAATCTAATTGTAATTGATGAAATGTCTATGATGACAAGTATCATTTTATGTACTATTGAAGAATGTTTAAAACAATCTTTTCAAAATGTTGTTAATCCTTTTGATTTTATCTTAGTCTTATTAATTGGTGATTTATTGCAATTACCAACAATATGTAAACATTCATATTTTGACAAAGAAAAATGTTGTAAAAGTTGTCATATATTTACAACATTGTGTTGGTTAAATGCAACTCATCATCATATTAGTTCCTCAATGAAACATGCAAGTGATCCAATCTATTTAAATTTCCTAAATATTATTTGATGTAGACAACCAATTCAAATAGAAATTGATAATGTTTTATTGGATTGCATGATTTTAGAAGATGAAATACTTTCAAACATAAATGCAACTACAACAAATCTTTGTATCCATCAAATAGATGTGGACAATTATAATAACCTTGTACTTGAGAAATTATTTTCAAATAAAATATTTGATGTTGCATTGGACACAAATGCTTCTAAATTTGAACATATGTAACAATGGATTAAAGATTCTCATTTTGACTAGATTACAAAAATTGTAGTTGGAGCTTTGGTCCTTATAACGAAAAATATTGATATGTCAAAAGTATTTATATGGAGCATTTGCAAAAGTTACATTTATAAATTTCAATGAAAATAACATTATATCAAGTATAACTATCAAAATTATAAACACCGGATTCAACTTACATTAAAATGATGTAATTATGAAAAGGATACATATGAAAACAATTTTTATAAAGCCACATTCCCATTTTATTGGGTTATGCTATTACTAGCCATAAAGCTCAAGGAGCTACTATTTCAATCAAAGTTGTTATAAAAGTAAGAAATTCTTTTGCACAAGGTCTAACATATGTCATGTTATCATGAGTAACAAATCGAAAATATTTATTTATATATGATAAGTTAACACCAAATGATTTCGATCCTATGGTTTAGATTATAACTTTTTCAATCCAACTCATATAAGTGTAATCTTAAAAAGTATATTGCAAACATTATTGTTATCTATTTACTCATTATAATGTACATGATCTTTTGATATTTCCAACTTCAACCCCTCTAATTAGTTTAGATGTTATCCTACCCATTTTGTAGTAATGTTGCAAAAGAAAAACCTTTCTTCATCCATCCATCGTTTTTTTATTAGTTTTTTTTTACAGTAGGCAGTGTTCAAAGCATCTTAGGTACCCCTTTTTAATAATGTACATATGCAAATCTTTCACACATAAAAAAAAACGTGCATATAAATTTCTACATATTATAAAAAAATTACAACTTTAAAAATCAAATGATCCATTGTTTATATATTATAATTTCAAACATAATAAGAAAATTATAGCACACATATATACATGATGATACCAAATGTATTTATTTACAATTTGACAAATTATATCTTATATACAATTTTAGACATTGTTTATCATTTAAATGAACCTTGCTCTTACTAAAAACAAAGTTTTTCATTCTCATTTCCTTAAAATAACATTAAGAACACCTTTCTTCTCACCTACTTAGAAATCTTAGTGACTTAGAAACCATAGTGAGTTGGAAATATCAAGAAATTATGCAATGACATAAGTTTCAATTCAATGTTATAATTCTATCACATTTTCAATACTCATTGCAATACAAACCAAACAAATTGAGTAAATATATTCATCTCTAGTAGGTGCTTTGCACCAACCTTTCCCCATGGCTCTTTAATTCAAAAAAAATCAATGAGCCACATTCACAAGTGAAGTTGTTTCACATTTCTGTCTTCCAGAAATTGGGTTCATGACCCTTTGTGAAGAACAAATAGTTTTAAAATATCATTATCTTTTAAACAATTCAAAATAGGATATTATGACTATAATTGGCCAATGATTTGGCACTAAAATTACAGAAATATACTACTACATTTTAAAATGGTGGAGTGTTGTTGCAAGTCATTTACAAAGGGAAGAGGAGAAAATGGAAGAGAATGAAAAAAAAAGTAAAAATTGATACCCCACCTTGCAGCAAGGGACAAGGAAAACTTAGAGAAGAATAGAAATCACCAAAAAAAAATATTTTGAAAAAAGATTATAAAAAGGAACCAAAGAATGTACTTTGGAATGCAGCTGGTTTCAGCAATCGAGATAGCATAGTGGCAATGGGAAGGAGAAATGGTGAAAAAAAAAGGAAAAGAAATTGAATGGTTTGGAAACATGTTGTATTGGTGAATTTTTCTTGGTTTTTACTGATATTATATTAGTTTGGTCAATTATATTTTTTGCAATAAAAATAAAAACACCTTACAATTTGAAATTATATCAAGTACTAAAGCTATCATGCTTGAGAACATTATTCAGTTTTTTTGGGCATGACTGGCAATTATTTTCCCAAATCGTTGCCAATTTTTTTTAAAACTCATAGTGCCTAACCAGGTATCTCACATGTGAACATAATGGAATCAACAAAGACCTAAAAGTAAAGATATGTAACTAGGTGAAACTAGAGTTGAGTGATACAAAAACTTCCTTATAATATATCAGGTAAAGTGTTTTTCAGGACAAATAGTTTGGGGGTTTGTAATTTTATTAATCCGTCTGATTATAGGATTTTTCAACTTCATCTTTCAAATAAACATATCGTGTGCTTATTATAATTTAACACCTTCAAAAGAGATGTATTAGAATCTTGATTCAAGTAAATTGTTACTTGATCAAAACTCTAAATTCTTTGAGCATATATATTAAATTATGACAACAACACTGCCTTATTTTACAGCTTCATAATATGCTCAAGATAATTTATTAGGATCGAGGGATGTCTAAGAATCCTGATTCAATCAAGTTTATATTAAGTGCTCGGAAGTCTTAGATTCCTTGAGCCTATTAAATTATCTAACATTTCATTATTTTATAATTTGAAACCCATGAAACTTACAACTAAGCACACCTAACAATTGCAATGGCATTCACACTACATTTACATTACATGTGGGAGGAACTTAAGGTAAACCTCTGAACATTCTCTAAGCATCTGCAACATTATTGCATTTCGCATACCTGCATGCTTAACATCAAAAGCTTCATTTAAAGTGCAGATTGTCTGTACTATCACTACATACCCAAACCATCAAAAATACATTTGAAAGCTATTAAGTAGTGGAGTTAACCAAACCTTCAAGATGCCCACATTGTCCATGCTACCAGCAGCTTTGGGGCTGGATGGAGATGCAGTGGGGAACTTCAGTGACATCTGTAAATCATTTGCAACTTCTTGAACTGTGGTGTTTGCAGCAGCAACCAGGGCAGTCATGGTCCCAAGCTTGGCATGCCTAATGCCATTCAATGAACTGAAAGCTTCTTCTTGGGCTTTCAAGACCAAAGCTGCTGCCCTACAACAGTCAGTAAGACCATGCATCCAAATTAGAAGTTGCTGATGGTACCTTTGAATTGAGTACTGCAAGAGATAAAACTCTTTCTTCTGTGGGGTGCCAATACTTAAGTGTTTGGAAGATGTAAGTATATCTTGACCACTTCTTCTGGTATGCAACGTCAGAAACACTCAAATTTCAGGAACATTACAATAGGCATACATACCAAACATACAGTAGAGAGGAAGTCTGATCACATCATCCACTGCAAGACATTGCCAAAAATAGAGACAACTTATGAACTATGTCCAGAAGAATCATATAATTCTGTTAACCTCTCCACTTTCAAATAATGTCTCAAATAGTTAGCTAATGAATATGAACAATTCCTTTCTAGGTTAAGTTTCTTGATTTGATGAGCCATAACAACACATGATTGACATTTAGGATGTAGAAAAAACACCTAACTATCAAACTTTGCTTTGAGAAATACAAAAGCAGCATATCCATCAGACTTAGGGTCCCCACTGCACATCACAAATGCACATCACCACGTTACAAAAGCCAACTGCACATTGCACACACCTCTGAAGATTGGCTAACAAGCTGCTTCTCGAAGTCCTACTTAATAAACTGAGCAACGTCTCCCTGGGATAGCAGATGGTATGACAGACAGTGTATGGTAGCAGGTCAGTACTGGATGTTCACAGAAGACACAGTGATGGTGTTGTCTCCATCAAATATTATCAATCCTCTGACCCTTGCATCACCTCTTTATAATCTGCAAACATTTACAGCTATTGTTGCTGTTAGAGCAGGAGTTTCCTGCATAGTTGGCAGCACATGCATAGGAGCCAAAACAAGTTGAGTAGATGGGCAAACGCCAGGACGAACAGACACAGTTGCAAATGTTGTGCTTGGTACAACAATCATCGTAGAAGAAGGCCCAGCAATGGGAAACAACACTGAATTATTGAGCATTCGACCTCCTGCAGAAGACGCTGTAGCTATTGCAGTTGGAATCACCGTGGAAGATGGTACAGTACCAGTTGATACTCCCAACCCAGCAAGAGAAACTACCTTCTAAAATTGTACGAGTCTTTTGTAGCAGTCCAGTTGGACCTTGACAGCTGTCTACAGTTCATCAAAGAAAAAGATAATCCACAATCAAAAGTTGCCTTAGGCATACAAGATGGGCTTTGGTTTTCTGTAAGCAACTTTACACATTTTAAAGCTACTTCAAAGCCCTGGACTCGACCTTCTTGCCTAGCTACTGAGAGCCTTTAGTCTTTCTCTCCTCCTCCATTTGTGTCACTGTCACCTTCAATGCTTCTACCTCATTCTTTGCAACCACCAACTTTGTAAGAGTATCTTGATAATGCTTCTGCAACCCACAAGACAAAAATCTTGAGACATGTAAACCCCAAACCTTTTGAGGGACAAGAACACTGCATCACATGGCCTTTCACAGAGGATGTTCTAAGTAGTTCTCCAGCCAGTTGAGGGATCTGTAGTTGCACAAGAAGAAAAATGACCAACAGCCAATGGATCTGTATCCCGTACACTTCCCCCCCCGCCTGCAAAGACCTCGCAACCCAGAAACATTTAGATAACATTCTAATTATGTTGTGCTGCTCTAATTCAGAGATTGCCAGCTGATTACTCACATCCGCACTGCAAAATTGAGTCGTGTCATGCTGCTTGCAGCAGCAATCCAATAATTACTTCAGCCGTCCAAACTTCAATGCACAGCGCCCTCTGATCATATGACATTGCCGTTAAATAGTCAGTCGGTCAGACAGTCGAGGTTGAAGAACTTGTCATATCCATGTTTCAAGCTCTTGCAAAAAAGTAGACGAGAAGGGAAGGCTGCTCTGCACTTGCTTGCTCGCTGCGAAAAGACCGAACTCCGCAACATCCAGTAGTGTTGGAGGGGGCCAGCCGGCCAGCCAAAACAGTAGTGGTCGCTAAAACCCTAATTTTCGGCGCTCTGCAGACCTAAATGCGGAAACCCTAATTCGCGAGACCTAGAAGCAGATTCAGGAAAGTAGAATCGGCCATCAATGACGTTTTCCGTACTAAAGAACCTGCCTATAATTTCAAGGTATGAAGGTCAGATAATGGGTGATAAAATAGCATAAGTAGGTTGTGACTCGGGAGTAGGTAACTAGGAAATAACAGCATTTGGCTAAAAAAACGATAACAGTGGCTATTTTACCAGTGGTTATTTTATTTCCTACGACGTGGCTTCCTCTCCTGCCAGGAAAGGTCGACCCCCGCTATGGGCTGCATTCCCAAATACCCATCTTTCATGCAGACAGAAGGGTTCGTAAGCCCGGTAGCTTAATGTGACTCACAGCAAGTAACAAATCAGACTTCTTAGGGAGCAAGAGAAGGAGGCTTGGTGGGTCCAGAAGGGAATTGGGCCTATGATCTCTATGGGTTACACCATGATCTTACAATTACTGGTTAACTGTGTTATGCATGCTGAGCTATTTTTCTCTTTTGCTATCTGTAACCCAACCTTCGTGTTGAAGGAAATGTAGTATAGTGAGCTCCTTGAGTGATATCCAAGCTTTTAAACCATACTCACTCACAAGTCTCTCCTCCGGGGGAAGTTATCGCCAAATCCGCGGTGTTGGAATTCGCTGCGCACTGTAGGGTTACACGCCCATGATTCGACACTCGGAGGAGTTCAGGTTTCTAAACGAATACAGGAATGTTGTGAATTCTTTAGGGTTACAGTCTTGGGGTAGTAAGATTATCGTTAGAGAGTGAAATTGTTTCGTTGCTTGGGCAATGCACAGGGTTCGTAAGAAGGTAGCAGCAGCACAAAGGTTCCCACCCACACCCGTCCTCTTCAGGAGTCCACGGGCGTGGACGCCAGGCATTTTCTTGGGCTTGCGATGTAGCCACTTCTTAGGTATGGGGTACGTAGGGTTTCCTCTCTCGTTACGATACTTAATGTTCAATATGCTGCACACGTCCTTTTACACATCGACAGCACAATCTCCTTTGCAAGCTCAATTGACGTGTGCTTGACTTTTTGCTGTTAAGGTTTAGGGTTTGAAGGTCAATCTCCTCTGCATTTGATTGCTGTTGCTGTCGTTACGGATTAGGGCTTGAAGGTCAAGCTACTGTGCTCTGTACTCATGGTTAAGTGTGAGGGTTTTGAGCTTGAAGGCAATGTGTGCACAGCATAAGGTGATGGAAGAGGAAGCTCTGGCGACAAGTGGACAAGCAAGCAAAGCGCGGCTGAGGTTAGAGAAGAGATCTAGGGCAAGGAATTGGGATGTGGCAGAAATGCTGTCTCTTGCTCATGCCAAGAGAGCAGAGTGGGAGAAGTATGAGCAAGTGACAGTGCGAGAGAGAGCAGAAATGAGTGCACAACAGAAGTGGGATGCAATTGGGCAGTACATGCAGGAGCATGGCTTCCCTGAGCGAGATGGCCGGGGTTGCAAGGTAAAGTGGGAGAATCTTCTTTCAGACTTCAAGGGGGTGAAGGATTGGGAGAACAGGAGTGGAAATGAGGGCCCTGCATATTGGGCCATGTCAAGCAATGAGAGACAAGCTGAGGGTTTGCCACGACAGTTTGCTCAGGAGCTCTTTGATGTGCTAGACAACTTGTACTCTACAAGACAGCTTCCTGAGGATGAATTTCCTGAGTCCCCAACTTCGACAGGTTTGAATACTGGACTTGACAACGTTGGCAGTGGTGATAGAGAACTGGGCTCATCACATCGGAAAAGGAAGGGAGTTTTTGCAAATGGTGTGGAGAAATCAATCAGAGAGACCAGAGATACATGTGTTGCTGGCATTGAAAGGGAGAGAGCATTGATTGGAAAGGAGAGAATGGAGGATGACAGGGCAGATCGACGTGCTCTAATTGGAGTGCTGGCAACTCTAGCTTCTGCATGTGACAAGATTGCAACTAAGTTGAATTGAATCAACTCTGAGAATAGTTTACCTCATCTGTGTCACATGGATAGAGGATTTCCAGTAACAAATTGTTGAGGAGCAAATGCTAAACCCTACACCTATATGACCATGAAATAGCGCCAAGGTTTACGTCAATTTTTAGGATGGAGATGTAAATCTGGGGATCTCCACTCTTGATGTTCTACATCACCTTCAAACCCTTGCAAATTGGTATTGTGTAGAATAAATATACCTTCAGAGCAACACCATCTGCAGACAGGAAACTTCAGAGCCTTTCATGATCATACCAGCCAGAGCAATTAGGTGACTGGCAACCTGTAAGATACTTAAGTACCATAGTCAGTTCCCTCATTCCTCACCAAATATGTTGCTGTTGTTGGACTTGAACTTCAAGGCTTGTGCTGGATTTCGGATTTTGACACCACAAATGATTGGATTCAGATCACTATGGGTCTCCTCACAATATATGCAGATACCAAAAAGATTGCTGAGACATGCTTGCTTGATACAGATATGTCCAAAAGGCCCTGCAGGATCCTAATGATTCTTTTTGTGTGTTCAGATACTGACTCACAAGAAGCAGTCAATGAGACATGGTCAATAAGTGAACCTAATTTGAGTTGCAAGTTGGTGACAGAGCAGGAGGAACTTGGTGAGGTGAGGTTCTCACTTGATCATGATTTGAAGCATTCATTGCAGTTCAAACTCCAAATTAAATTTCATTTCCAGATGTGTCATTTGTTCTCAAAAGCAGAAGCAAGTTCATGCAACTGTCTAACCCACCAAACCCATCAAGGGACAAGAAAATTTAGCATGTTTTTAGAGAAATTAGATTAGGTTCAACTTGCCCAAACTCTTGACACATCTGAGGATGGAATACTGGGTATTATTGACTAGATGATGGATCAAGAGGATTATGAGTTAATAAAGAGCTCATTAACTTCCTGCTCACTAACTCTCTAAGCTTTTGGGAGAGAGTAGGTGCAATCTTGTGTGGTGGATGACAAAGAAGTATTGTTGAATGCTCAATGTTAAACAGTGTTCAACCTTGGATGGGGATGCACTATCAGTGTTGGTGAGCTCACTAGCAAAAATCCTTGATTTTGTTGAGGGTTTATCCAACTCCATAGATGGAAAAATTATGTTTCCTACTTTTTTGGAGTCTCAACAATGTTTGTTATATCCTCTACTGTTGCTCCTTCATATTTATGGTCTAGTGCAAAAAATGAACTTGAATAATTATCCAACATAGATTTCTGAATAATTGAAAACACCATATTCAAAAATTGGTGAAAACCAATGTTGTCTAGCTTTTGATTTCAAAATGAACCTTTGATTTTGATTATAACATATATTTTGTTTTTGACGGAACCTCTGATCTAGTCTTCAAACTGCTTGTTTAGATTTTAAAAACCTTTGGCTCCAATCATTTGCACAAAGAATTTCAAGCCAATTCAATTTAAAACAAGGTCTAATTTTATTTTCATTACACATAACTAACCTCAAGCAAAAAAAAAAGAAGAGTTAGTTCAACTACTTTTACACACTTCAAAATAAAAATTGTATAATTCTAATCATGAGAAATTTTGAGAAACTAATATATGAATTTTTTTGCATAATCTTTGATATTGTTGTCGTTTGACAAATGATTTTGTATAATTTTTCATGTGGTCATCCCTAAACAATTCCATACTAGACAACTATTTCAAGCTTAACTACCTCATTTTTTTTCTCGTAACTACCTCCTTTCTTACTAACTTTCCTAATAACTACCTCCTATCTAATAAATTTCCTAATAAATACCTCACACCTTTTTTTAATACTTATCTCTTATCCTTCTAACTTTCCTAATAACTATTTCATTCCTGTCTTAATAACTATTTTCTATTTTTATAATTATCTCTTTCCTAATAACCACCTCACTCCTTCCCTACCCACTAACATGAATATGAAAAGACAAATTAACATGTATATTTTCATATCCATGATTTATATTAATTCAAATTAAATTTAACATTGACATAAATAATGATGAACTATTGAAAATTATATGGGAACATAAGAAAAAAAGAAAAAAGGCTTGAATATTGTTAATAATGTGCATCAATGTGGAGCACAAGCATTGATTATGTACAACCAATCAAATGCAATAATTTGTTTAAAGACTAAGTTTATACCTTTTTCAACAAAATTAATACATATCAAGAGAACCTAAACATTTAAAATGTAGAATAGCACCCCAAATTAGTTTCTAATTCAAATTTTAAAATAAGACAACTCTTGGATTAGGTTTTAATGGCGGTTCCAAAGAACTTTGGGTCCCAAAACCCTAAAACCTAACACTATAACAAAACCTGAACATGCTAAAATTCAAGAACCTACCAACATTTCTCTATCCTAAGAGGAGTGAAGAAAACCTCTTGTACAGAGATGATGCACAACACAAGCACTATCCACAGAAGTGCGGATTCTAATGATTCTAACTATAAGCATCATAGAAGAGATGTACTTAGAAGTATGAACATTTTGTTCTTACAACAGACTTGATAGAACAAATGTCCAGAGTTTGGTGTGTCAATCCCCAAATGGCACAATTTTGATGCTTACTCCTATCTTATTATAATTGAAGCTACATGATGATTCATAAACAAGATCATCTAGAGGCATGCTAATATCTAAATCTATAGCGGTATAGTTTGAGCTCAAAACTTTCAGTGGTCATTTAGTCCAATTGAATTGTTAAACCATTCCCAATTATGCAATGATGCAAAGAAACACCCCAAATCCCCAACTAAAAAAACTTCATTGCTAAAATCCCTAAACCCTATGGCTAAACTTAGATGTTAATGATGTTCCCTAGGTTCATCTATCTAGAACCATTAAGGTATGGCAAATGTTGGTGTAGACTTAAAATACAAATGTGTTTCAATGAACTTCCCAAATCTATTTTTCCTTCCACCCATTTTGTCCAATTCAAAGATACCCCTATTGAGGTTTCTAATGTTCATTTAGACACCTAGCCCATGGATTGAAGAAAATTCAACAAGTTTTTTTTCATTCATGCAAAAATGCACCAACACTAAATGCCTATCTAATTACAGCTTAGATTTCTTCAATTTGTCAGCATACCTTAAACCCTTAATAGAAAAAATTGCTACCTACATTACATGTCTGCAACTAAGTAATTATTAATGTAATGAAAACAATTTTTATTGCAACCTTAGCTTTGGGTTTGTGACTAAGGCAAGGGCTTGCAAAGGTGTGAGCCAAGAGTGAAGCCCATGAATCACATTTCATGCTCCCGAGAGTGTAGGAAAGTGTGAGGGAATGAACCCCCACACTCCTAAGTGAACTCCCACTTTGGGAGTTGAAATCCCAATGGACTCCATAATTTTCAGAAAATAATTACACGGTTTAAAACTTATCGAATTGAAAATTTCCTTATACCATTGAAAAGATCTTGAAATGTAGATATCTAAAATGAGCTTGCATGACCCATTTGGGTACTTAAAAATATAAATTATGGCAAAAAAAAAAGGACAAGAGTCAAACTGCCAATTTGACTCTTGACCACTAAAAGTCGAGAATCGCCCTAATTTAGTTATGTACAGGTGGCGTCTTGTATATCATTGGAAAACTCTTGATGAAGGCTATAACTTTGTTTCAAACATGACCTCAATCAGAAGTCTGCACAAAAAGTTATGGGCCTCTAAAATCGCGAGAGTTTTAATTTTGGGAATTTAAAGACTCCTAATTTGAGAGTCCCGGGACAAAATGACATTTGGGTGTAGGCATGTGGCCAGGCACAAAAAATATTATAAGGAGGAAGGTGATGGTTTCTCTCAAGTTTAGGCCATGGTGAGTCTTATGAGTATGTGTTTGCCTGTGGTTCGTCTGTGCACCAAAAATGTTCCAACTATGCACTAATCAACTTGTTGTTTGGTTTGTGTAAATTCTTGTGAATAATTGACCTGCTTGTCACTCGTCCTAGTCCCTATCATGGAGCTCCAACATGCTCCTTTACCCCCAAAGTGTTGCGAGCTAGGGAATGTAAACCAACTCTTTGTCCTTTTGTTGTTTTCACCTTGGACTCACAATTGAGTTTATCAAAGAGCTTGGGGGTGTGTCAATTTCAACAACCAACCAAGATAAGAAACTTGTTATCTTAAGGAACAAATTTTGTAGAAAACATTTTATTGCCTTTTTTTTTTTTAATATGGTATTTTATCCTGCCTTCCACCATCTAATTTTTCGAACCCCATTCAATGTCATTTCATCCTAAACCATGTGCAACTCTAGACCAATAAGTTGTGCATTACACACAAACAAACAAATCTTCCTGAGACAAGTTATCGCATGAATTTAGAGCTTGAGCTTAAAGCTTAAAATTAAAACTTGGGGTGGTAAAATGTTTTTCCCCCTATACACATGTAAGTAAAACCCAAGAATTTTGTAAAATGAATGTTGTACCAATAAACTTAGAAACAAACATGGGGATGAATGTAAACATTAATCTAATGTATGGATGAAAAAAATTGAGTAAATTTACATGTTTGAATAATGGAACTTCCACTAGAATTATGGATGAATTTGTATTTTATCATTAAAATTTTATGGATAATTTTTTTCCAATAATTCTAATTAATTAAAATTTCATGAAACATAATCTAATTTTATATGATATAAAATGTATTGAATAATATAATGTAAATTCCAATGTAGATGTATTTCATGGCTATGGTTTAAAATGCCATTATTTTCAAAAATGTTTTAACTATACTATTATTATTATGCTAACATCCACCCCATGGTCATTGTTGTCTTTTTTTAAAATAAATAATTGATTAATTAAATTTTTTTTGGGCAAATTGACCTAATGTTGTTGATGATAATGGATTTTTTTCCCCCCTTTTTTAAAGGTGGCACAACTTTTCAAACCTATTTATACGTGTCGTTGGCAACAACAAGGTTTTTTTTTCATTTTTTGTCAAGGGTGCCATGACTTTTTTCAAATTTAACCAATGTTGTTAACAATAATGAGTTTTAAATGTTTTAAATATATTTAAACTATGTAATGTCATTGGTGATAATGGGTTTTTGAAATAAATTAAAATTCAATTTTAAGCATTTTACTTAACTTTCTTCAAACAACCTATTATCATAGATGACGATGGGGGTTTTTTTATTAATTATTTATTTTCAATGAAATAAATATGTAATGTCATTGAAAACAATTTGGTGAGGGGGGTCAGTGACACTCATTCCATGATAATATTTCTTGAATTGCTTAATGTTGTTCATAAACATGATTTCTTAAACAAATTTTTTAAAATTATTTTGGTTCCATCATCATATTTTCCCCTATTATCATAACTTCATTATTAATCATTATTAAATGACATTCAAGTTTGAGATATTAATACTTAGAAACTGAATGAAAATGGATATAAATAATTTTGAATTTATTTATTTTTCAATCATGGATGAATTTGATCCATTTATTTATTCATTTAACCCAAATTGCGTTTTTCCCGAAACTCCCAAGTTGGGAGTCCCATAATTCTCGAAATTCAAACTCTTGCCATTTTGGACGCCCATAACTTCTTATGCAGACCTTTGATTGAAGTGAAATCTAAAGCAAAGTTATAGCCTTCATCAAGAGCTTTCAAATGATATGTGGCACACCTCTTGCACACATGTAACTTAGGGCGATTTTTGACTTTTAATGGTTAGGAGTCAATTGACACTTTGATTCTTATCCTTTCTTTTAACCATAACTTGTGTTGTAAATTTTCAAACGGATAATGCAAGCTCATTTTAGACATCTACATGTTTAAAAAATATTCAATGCTATGAGGAAGTCTTCAATTCAATGAGTTTTGACCCTTCAAATTACTTTTTGAAGATTTGGGATTCCAACTCCCAAAATGAAAGTTCACTTGAGAGTGTGTGGGCTGACTCCCTCACACTTTCTTACACTCCTGGTAGTGTGAAAGTGACTTTCGAATTACATTTTCAGCCCACACCTTTCCATGTCCTTACTTTAACTAAGAGCCCAAAACTAAGGCTGTGATATTTACATTAAATAAACAAATAGTGATGGAATATTTTTTGTTGTCAATATGCAAAAAGTAATTAATAATTGAATCTAAAATGAAAATTTAAAAACTTTTTATGTTCACACTATGACCTTATCCAATTCATTTCCTTTTAAGTCACATATGTAACCATTCCTTTCCTTAAAAAACTAAATTCCTTTAAAAAAAAATCATTCCTACAAAACTTGATAAATATGCGAATCCTTTTGTGATCATTCCCACTGATGTTCATCAACATCTTGAATGATGCACAATCTATTGCCCTCATCAAAATCAACATCATTGTTCCCATTTACATATTTGAAAAGTAATATGAACCTTCCCAACTCAATGTCAAAGTTTTTTTCTTCCTTGGTTTTTTCATTTTGATTATTGTTATCCATAAACAAATCCTTCAAATGTTTGCTTTCCTTTTCTTATGGCATAAGTTTTTCTTTATTTCTTTTATGCTTGCTCCACATTAAGCAACACATGTTCATGGATACTTGCCACAAATTCCATCTTCTTGATGAATTATTTTATAATAATTTTCATATTAGCACCATCATCCACCACAACAATTAAAACATGCAGATAGTTGTCAACTTGAAGGCATGGTGTATGAGGTGTATGCCCAATAAGTATCATAAAAGGAGAGAATTAGGTGTTGGCTTGGATGCTACATTAGTACCTAAACATAACTTTAACCAATTGTTCATCTTAAGAATCCATATGTTCATGTGTGGCAAATAAAATTATAATCTCATGTTTGATTGTCTTTATTAATTGTTCTACCATCCCATTACACTATGGCCATTTATGAGCCATAAATTGATGTGTAATACCATAGTTTTTGCACATTATGTCAAACTTAACTGACCATTTTCCTACATTGTTGATGATGATGAATTTACGAACAACATATATGTAAACGATTTCATCCTCAAGGAACTTGGCTGTAGTTTTCACCCCATGACTTGGGACGACTTTGGCTTCATTCCATTTGAAGTAATGGTCTATAGACATTATGACGTATTTGTTTCCTCCTTTTTTCTCAAGAAAAAGCCTTGTAGTGTCCATAGCCACCTTGTAAAAAAACTCACAAATAGGTATGTTCTTAAGCTCTTCATCTTTTGATCAAGCACCCCCAACTCTTTTCACCGTTTGGCACTATTGAAATAACCTCAATATTGATTTCACATCCTTTGTCCTATGATGCTAATAACAACACTTGCGAATTTCGGACAAAGTCTTTTGTTCACTGAAATGTCCAAGATCTTCATGCATTTAAACTATCAAAGGTTTTTTTTCTTCCGGTTTTGGGACACACAAACCCTTAAAGTATAGGTTTTGGTCATGCCAATAATAGTTCATCATCCTCTTCTTGGCTTGTTTAATTGTTCGCAACATTAATGCATTCTAACATCATTTTTTCATTCAATAACTCCATGCATATTGCATCCTTCTAGACATCATTTTATTGTGTATCAAACCCACATCCTTTCATTTCTCCTTTAGATATTGTGACATTTGTGTCTGGATCATCATTTCCAAGTGTCTCATGTGTTGCCAACACCAACTCTAATTGTTGTTGTTTATCATAATATTAAGGTAGTTTTCTTTTTAGTGGTTCTCTTCCTTCAAGAGTCTTCAACACTTCAACCTCTTCTATCTCTACTTCTTTATGCTCTTATTATTCACCAAAATCCTCAAAGGTCTTGCCTTTCTTTAAGAGAACATTTGCCATGTGTAAATTGGTGGTCATTATCACAAAACCAATGGTTAATGCCAAAACAACATTCATTATGTTATAGAGATTTTTGTCCTTGTTTTTTGAATCTAGGCCATTCCAATTGTCTTCCAATTTGGATGGTCCTTAGATCCTAAATGTTTTCATTAAAATCATCATCATCTGTAATTTTGTTGACCATGTTCTGCTCAATGCTTCTACATTGGAATGATGCAATTTTGGCCTATGAACTATTTAAAAATTGAAGTCTTGCAACATATCAATCCACCTTTCCTCTCCATCCTTGTGCATTTGACACATTTGCTAGCCAATTTAATGGTTTATGATCTATTCTAAAAAAAAAGTGGTTTATGTGCAGGTATTGTCTAGGAACTGTATAATACCCCATATCAAGGCATAACATTCACCATGGGGTGGAACTTCCTTTGTGCATGAAGTAAACCCTTGCTAACATATGCCACCACTTTTTCATGCTTCCTTTCCTACTATGATAGTATTGCTCCAACACCCTTTGGAGACCACTTGACATCAAGGCAAAACTACCTATTGAAATTAAGCTACACAAGCATAGGAACATCAACATATTTTTTTTCAAGGTTTCAAATTGTCTTTGACATTCCAGACTCCAAACAAAATCAACATCTCACTTTGTCAATTCAAATAGGGGGCACTATAATCTAAGCATAGCCCCACACATAGTTCCTATAATACGTGGTCAAACCTAGAAATGACCTAATGTTGGTAACTATTTATGGTTGAAAACAATGTACAATGACATTGATTTTACCTAGATTTGGTTTTGTGCCCTCTTTATTGACAACATGACCAATAAATGTAATGTTGTTTGCTACAAAACAACATTTGTTAGGGTTGAGCTTCAAATTGACCTCCTTGAGTCTTCCAAAAATTGCATGCAAATGCGTTAGGTGTTCCTCCCAATTCTTATGGTGTATGTTGAGGTCGTCAACAAATATATTTAAGAATTTGTCCCCTAGGTCCTACACCTCATACATTGTCCTTATGAAGGTGCTTGTTGTGTCCTTTAGCCCAAAAGGCATAAATGTCCAATCATACAATCCTTTTTTGGCAATTAACATCTTCAAGTGCCATGCATATTTGCCAAAATCCTGATTGCAAGTCTAATGGTGTAAACCATGAAGACTTTCCCAACTGTGCAATTACATCATGGACAAAAGGCATGGGAAAAAAATGTCAACATGTTTGCATATTGAGTGGCCAATAGTCTTCACAAAATTGCCAACTCCCATCTTTCTTGACTACCAATGTGACATGGCATGTGTATTCTAAATTGTTGGGTTTCATCTTGCCAAGTTCTACTAAAACATCAATTTGTCTTTATACTTCTACTTCCTCTTAATATGACAACCTACCAAAAGACATTTCATAGTAGTGACATACGAAATACGCGTATTTTTCAAAGGTGCTCAAAAACAAGTATTTTCAAGTATTTTAAAATTTGAAAATGTGAATACGTGAAATACGTGAATACGATGAGCAAAACGCTGTTCCCGCTCTAATCGTCGTTTGGCTCTTCTTCTTCCATCCAACTTGGTCTGAATGTTTGCAGAAAACAAGAAACTTGGTCTCAAAACTTGCTTTCATGATATGATGGAGGTGGAAAAACCTCGGGGGCT
>Ga0209208_10001620_pt1 | contig 31907 bp, 17 predicted proteins | sample S1TSphfallax_3_FD_187694 | JGI IMG/M metagenome (GOLD analysis project Ga0209208, IMG submission 187694) | Host-associated microbial communities from peat moss isolated from Minnesota, USA - S1T2_Fd - Sphagnum fallax MG (SPAdes) (version 2) | ecosystem: Host-associated > Plants > Peat moss >...
GAGGGCTACAACTTTGGTTGAGACCTCGTTGCGATCTAACTCCGCATTCGGGAGTTATGAGCCTTCAAAGTCCTGGGACTCCAACCGGGACAATTTTGGGACAATTTTGGGACTCCAACTTGGGGGTCCTGGGAAAAAGAGCCATTTGAATGTAGTCCCCGCGGAGCGTTGCAGAGAATACTATATGGGGGGAAGGTGGTGGCTTCCCCCGAGTCCGGGCCGTGGTGAGTCTTGTGGTCCAAAGTGCCCGTGGCTTGTCCCAACACCCAAGGGTGTCCCAGAATGTGAACTAACCACTTTGTGGTTTGTTTTGGATGCAGATTCAAGCTTGATCTACTAGTCCCTCTTCCTAGTCTAATCCCGGGACTTCTAGCACGCCCCTCTACCCCTTTATAGTGCTGGAAGTCGAGAGCGCCTTCCGAGTCCCAACTTTCCGCAACTACACTTTGGTGAACCCTCAAGTGGGTTCACCCCGAGACTTGGGAGTGCGTCACTTAAAGACAAACACATCCCAAAAATCTAAATTTAACTTAAAAACAAAAGTTAGCCAAAAAGGCAAAACCCTTTACTTTGAAAGAAGGAACAATGTACAAAATGGGACAAGATAACAGAATGCGTAGATGTTTAACCACTTCAAAAGCATAGATTATTCTAAAAGACCTACATGAAGGAGCGGTAGGAGGACAATTTGTTGCAAATATCATTGCAGAGAAATTTTTCGATGTAGGTTATTGGTGGCCAACTTTATTCAAAGATACTCATGAATGTTGTAGAAGTTGTGGCAATTGTCAAAAAATTGGAGGATTAAAAATTAAAAATTTGGCCAAACTGGTAACAACACTTCCAAAGGAACCTTTTATGAAGTGGGGTCTACATTTTATAGGTCCAATTAAACCAACATGATGACTAACAATAAACATATATATATTTTGGTAGTTGTAGATTATGCAACTAAGTGGGTAGAGGCAAAGACATTTAAAATCAATATTGTGATAATTATAGCTTGAAAGTTGTATGAGTATATTCTGACAAGATTTGGATGTCCTTTGACAATAGTTTCAGATCAAGGAGTACATTCCATCAATGATATAATCAAACATCTAACAAAATAGTTTATATTAAAACATTAGAAGAAAATTTGGTTTTTACAACTAGATTATGTAATTGAAAATCAGTTGCATGCAACACATGCATCTAGATTTTGCCCCTAGTTGCATAAAACAAGTTGCAATAGACATGTAGTTGCACACAACAATTTGTATTTCACATGTATATGCATTGTCATTATACATTTTATCCATTCTTATTTTACACAAGGAATTGCATGTATAATTATGTACAACCAAAATGGTGACCTTTCTTTTTATGACACATGTCCATTTTTGAAAGCAAATTATCTAATGACACATGTCATTTTCAACCCAATTTCAACATTCAATATTAAATAATAAGTTTAAGCTATTTAATTCGTCCAATATAGTGTGAATATGATTTTGACACATGCATAAATATAATGGTGACACGTGGCACCTAAACCCTAATTTAATATTTAAAAATCTATTGGTAAATGAAATTAAATTTGGACCATTGAAAGTTGGGTGGACAAGATTTTTCCACATGCATCAAGAAGATGATGACACATGGCAATTTGAACCTTATTTCATTATTCATTATTATTAATCAAGATGCAATTTAAGATCAATAAAATTTTGACACATGTTTAATAAATAATGGACAAGGCAAGGCCGCATGGCAATTATGCATTTACTTGTGTAGGGCTAGGTTAATTGGGTAGGTTAAAAATAATCCAATTTTGTGTTTGGGTTTAGCATTTAGGGTTGAGCCTTTTATTTGTTCATCCCAAATTGCATTTGTGAACAAGAGCAATGCACCAACTTATATAATGTGCACATTTGGAATGGACGTTAAAAAATATGGGATAAAAAAATTAATTGCAAGTGCAACTAATGTAATTGCAACCTACATGCAACTATAATCTAGTACCTATGCCATACTAACCTAGTTTACCTATTATATATAAATATATAAGTTACATTATAAACAATAAATGTTAATAGGAAATAACAATATAATATTATGATAATAATATTTATTAAGGAAGTAATAATATTAATCTGAATCCTTATTAATAATTAATAACATGATCATATTCTTACATAACTTAGGTTACTTTGTATACCTATTAGCCATAGGCACATTAATATTAATGTACTATTTATTCATGATTGATAATATTACATAACCTAGGATAATTAATGTGACATACTAACCATAGGTATATTAATATAAATAAATTTTCAATTACACCAAAATAATAGTTACTGAATAAAGAAAAAAATGAAGATGATAATAACAATATTATTTAATATTAATTTAAATATTTTAGAAATATTTATAATAACCAATTATAAGCTAATTAATGATAAATATAATACCAGAATTAATAATAATGAAATATGATTATATATAGGTAGTTAGTAATATTTTACTATTAGTACATAACCTAGGTTAATTAATGTAACTTATTAACAATAAATATATTAATATAACTAATAACATTATAATTATACTATTATAATAAATAATAAAAATAATTTAAAAACCAATTATAGGCAAATTAATGGAGCATATTAATGATGAATATGTTTCCATAATTAATAATACCATAATAATCATATATATAATGATATAATAATTAATTATAATTATTTTACCAATAATAATAATAATAATAATAATCTATTTATTTAAAAACCAATTATAGGCTAATTAATGTAACCTATTAAAAATAAATATATTAATATAACTAATAGTCAATTTGCAGGTTATAACCATTGTGTGTCATATCAATATGTAGTTAACATGTCTATCTCTCATGTCAACATAGTGAGCTTATTATTTGTTACCATTATTTATTTGTCATATCATCATAGTGGACTTACTATCTATGGTCTTATCGACATTCTATTGTTTGACATTTCTTAAAAGAGACTTAATTAAATATGTCTAGTATTTATACTTTTTGTTGACATGCTTAAATATTTCCCTTACGACTCTGAATTCATAGATTCATGTGCTTAGTCCATGAAATATTGAAAAGTAATTGTGAAAGATTAAGAGAGATCAGAAAACGAAGCTGGAACAGAGAAATAAATGGGTTTTAGCAGCATAAATCAAAACATTCCAAAGATTGAGAAGTAATTGAGTTTAGACCTACAAACATAGGCACTCAATCCATGGAACAAAGTCAAAACTCGGACTTATGGATTCTTGACCTATAGACTCATGGATTTAATCCATGAAATATTAAAAAATAACTATGAAAGACTAAAAGAGATCAAAGAAGGAAGTTGGAACACAAAAAGAAAGATCATGGATTATCTAAGTAGCATAAATCAAAGATTTTGAAAGATTGACAAGTAACTAATTTTAGACTTACAAAATTAAGCATCCAGTCGATGAAAGATTGTCAAAACCTATAATTACAAACTTTAGACCTACAAACTCGTGCACTTAGTCTGTGAAAGATTAAAAAATAAATGTGTAAAACAAAAAAGTTAGAACACAAAAAGAAAGATCATGGGTCCAAGCAACATAAATTAGAGACTTTGAAAGCTTGACAAGTAAGTGACTTTAAACCTACAAACTTAGGTAATTAGTTCATGGAATTAAATCAAAACATAGACTTATGTTAGACTTTGGACCTATAGACTCATGCATTTAATCCATGAAAGATTTAAAAATAAATGTTCAAAAAACAGACCAAAAACATAAAAGGAAGCTAAAATAAAAAGAAATGGGTCTAAGTAGCATAAATCAAATAATTTCAAAGATTGGCATGTAACTTAGTTTGGACCTACACACTCATGCATTCAATCCGTGAAAGATTGAAAAGCAAATGTTCAAAAGATTGAAAGAGATCAAAAAAGGAAGTTGGAACAAAAAGAAATATGGGTTTAAGCAACATAAATAAGAGAATTTCAAAGATTGGCAACTAACTAAACTTGGACCTATATACTTAAACACTTTATCCATGGAATTAAATAAAAACCTGGACCTACAAACTCATGCACTTAGTCCATGAAAGATTAAAAAGTAACTCTAAAAAATTGTGAGAGATGGGTTTATGTGACATAAATAAAAAAATTTGAACTACTCGTGGAAATAGTTCCAAGTACTACACACCACATAATGAAATATTGATCAACATCACCTTTTAAATGGATAAGGCTCCTCCATTGTATATAATTTAATGCCCATGTGTTGTGCAATCATGAACTTCAATAGATAATTTATTAGTTCAACAAAACACTTAAAAGAAAATGAAGCTTAAGTTTCTAGCTCCTATAATTTCAAACACTATTTAAGAAATATTGAAAATGAAATGTCCAAGAGAAATAGGTAGATAAAGAAAGATGGATCATCTTTTAAACAACAAAAACCCAACATCAACTTGAAGTACTCATGGAAACAATTGAATATTACACACTACAAAATTGAACATCATTTCATTTTAATTTTGAACCTCCTCCTCCACTACAAAAAGTTTCAATGCCCATTTATTACAATCCCAAACTTCAGCACTCTCATGGATGTTACAGATAACCTATCAAACCATCGAAAATTTAATGAAAAGGAGGTACAAAGAGTTCAAGTTCTTCCTTTAGACCTATAGTCAAAACTGCTATAAGAAACATTGGAAAGAAATTGTAATATATATGTAGATAGGGAGAGAGATGGGTTGAAAAGGCAAAAATTCATGGGTTTCAAAATCCACCAAAAGAAATTAGATTCTACACACTACATAATGATATATATATTGAACATTTGAAAGGATCCCCTTAATTTGAAGTCTTTGAGCCATTGCAAAGAACTTCATCACTTGTATGTCAATAACAATAATTTCCAATAGAAACATCGATCAAGTTCAATTTTGATTTATGATTCCACCTAAGTTTCATGAACTTGAAAAACTTGATAAAAAAAGGAATTACAACTAGGCTAAAGATTCAAGAACTTGAAATATATGTACATGCAAAATAATGGATAATATTGAAATGGATGAGATTACAAAATGATCTAAATTAAGTACCCAAAATTTGCAAAATCCATCTTGCTTGTGATTTGATGCACAAGCATTTTGCCAAACAAAGTTCCAACTTATGCATCAAGAAAAATCACCAAATTAAAAGCATTGGTGTTTTAGAACTTCACAATGTTATAGCACCCAACTAGCATTTGAACACTACTTAAACATCCAACCACTGCTTTAACACCAAGTAGAAGCAATGGATCTCCTATGACAAAAACAAACCACACATTGGCGTTGTGTCATGTATGTGTTGATTTAGTTATGAGATAAACATTGAATAACCCTTATCATTCACCATTCAACAATTCAAGAAATTAGCAAAAACAATCAACAAGTATTATAACACCTTAACATTCAACACATAACACCTTAACATTCAATACATAACAACTTAGCACCTTAGCATTCACCACTCATAAAATTAGTACCTTAGCACTCACCACTCATAGAATTAGCACCTTAGCACCGACAACTTAACACCTTGACACCTTAACACCTTAACACTCACCATTCATAAAATTAACACCTCAACATCTTAGCATTAAACTTACAAGAACTTACCAACTTAGCATTCACATTCATCAACTTACCAACTTAAATTCACTGCTTGGTAACTTAGCATTGAACGCCTGACAAAATAACAACATAACACATCATTTAATAGCATAACAACATACCATTCATTGTAAATATAGAATTCCTAATATATATTTTGGCCTAAATCTGCACTAAAACATATTGTGAAACTAATATTAATAAATTATACTCAATTAAATTTATTCATATATAGGTTTAGAAATTTAATCCAGTCATGAAAACTATGAGAAAAACATAAAAATAACAAATATGGCTATGGAATTGAAGCTTTTACAAAAAAAAATATACACTTGTTCCATACTCTCTCAAAACTCAATGTTTTATAATCCTATTATGTCTTTCAACAAATGATCATCTTAAAACAATTCTATGATCAATTCAAATTCAAATGCTGATGAAAACTATGTAAACTAATTTGTAAATTCTTAAAAAATAACTAAGTAAGTAAATATAAACTAATTAACTATTTATAATGAATAATTATTCCCTTAACATTACCCCACCCATATTTTGAATTACATCTCGAAATTTTGGATAAAAATATGTTAAAAAAGTTAAATCAACTATTATTTATGATCATGTGGGTTAGAAATTTAATGTTAATCTCGATGTACTACAATTTGATCTATATGTGCCTACTAAACTTCAGATTGAATCAAAGGATGATTCTTTGTTGTGTTTAAAATCTATTATTGTACTTCTACTTTTGTTTGTAGCTATGCATTTGCTTGTTGATTTGTTGATGTTTGCTTTTGTGACTGCAATTATGATATGATTTGTATATGTTGTTATAATTGCAGGTTTGATGTGATATCAATCTGTTGCTATTGTTGTAGCTTTGTTGTTGGATCAATTTGATCTTCATGCATTTCTTTAGTTTTATGTTCCTTAGTTTGTATATGGTATCCTATTTCTGTAGGTGTAGATCCATACACTTGGGAACTAACTCATGTGGAACAAATTTTAATGGTTTTATAGTTTGTTTTGATACATATTTCATACCATTGGTTTCCCTTTAAGAACTATCCCTTCCTCCTCTGAGGTCTGTTGGTTCCTCTTCTGTTGTTATTGTTTTTAATCGTGTCACCACCCTAGCCTTGGGTTTGCAATAAGGCAAAGGCTTACAAGGGTGTGAGCCAAGAAGGAAGCTTGGAAATCACATCTCATGCTTTTGGGAATGTAAGAGAGTGTGAGGGAATGAATCCTCATTGTCGCAACCCCACTTTGAGGCAACTGTGAGGATGAGACTCACACTCCCAAAAGTGGGAACTTGGAGTCCTCCGGGACTCCCAAAACTTCAGAACTCAATTTAAGGGGAAAAAAAACCTTTCCTTGATGTGTTTTTTATATCGTTGGAAAGGTCTTGAAGTGTAAATGTCGAAAATGGCCTTGCATGAACCATTCGGACATTTGCAGCACAAGCTATGGTCAAAAGAAGGGCCGGGAGTCAAACTGGCAGTTTGACTCTCAACCACTAAAAGTCGAGAATCGACCCGACCCCGGTGTGTCGCAATCCACCTACACACATTGCGACACATCGTTAGAAATTCTCGAGGAGAGCTACAAGTTTGTTTCAGACCTCATCCCAATCAGAGGTCTGAGCTAGGAGTTATGAGCTCCCAAAGTCTCGAGAGTCCAAATCGGGACAGTTTCGAGACTCCTCCTTGGGAGTCCTGGGAATAAAAGCCATTCGGATGCGGGTGCGGCGGAGCAACGTAGAGAATACTATATGGAGGAAGGTGGTGGCTTCCCCCGAGTTCGGGCCGTGGTGAGTCGAGTGAGTCCGTGTTGCCCGTGGCTTGTCCCAACACCAAGAGTGTTTCCGAAGGTGATCTAACCAACTTGTGGTTAGTTTTGGATGCAGGACCGAGTAACTAAGTAAGTTGTCCCTCTTCCTAGTCTAATCTCGGAGCTTGCAGCATGCCCCTCTCACCCCCTTTAGTGTTGGAAGTTGGGAACGACACCAAGTTCTAACTACTTCCGCTTTTTAACATAGTTGGACTCTTTTGAGTCTAACAAGGAACTTGGGGGCGCGTCACTCACACTCCCAAGTCAGCTACCACTTTGGGAGTTGGAGTCCTGATGGACTCCTGAATTTTCAAAAAAATATTTCAGGGGCCAAAACCCATTGGATTGAAGAGTTCTTTATATCATTGGAAAGATCTTGGAACACATATGTCTAAAATGGGCTCGTATGACCCATTTAAACACTTTAAACACAAGTCCTAGCCAAAAGAAAGGCCAGGAAACAAATTGTCAATTTGATTCTCGACCACTAATAGTTGGGAATCGCCCCAAATTTCTTGCGTTGAGGTTAGTGTGTGACATACCGTTGGCAAGCTTTCAATGAGGGCTATAACTTTGCTATAGACCTCATCTCAATTGGAGGCATGTACACAAAGTTGTGGGCCCCTAAAGTCGCGGGATTCCCAACTTTGGGAATTTCAAGACTCGCACTTGAGAGTTTCGAGACAAAATGACATTTGGGTTTTGGTCTTGTGGCCAAGCATATAATATATTATAAGGGGGAAGGTGGTGGATTCCCCCAAGTTTGGGCCGTGGTGAGTCTTGTGAGTTCGTGTTTGCCTGTGGCTCATCCGTGCACCAAAGTGCTCCAACTACGCATTAACCAACTTGTTGTTTGGTTTGTGCAAGTTCATGTGAGTAAGTGAATTGCTTGTCAATCTTCCTAGTCCCATCTCAGAGCTCCAGCACACCCCAACTCCTCCTTCCGTTGTTTTCACTTTTAGACTTGTAGTTGAGTCCATCAAGGAGCTTGGGGGGGTGTGTCAAATCGTCCTACACCATCAATATGTCCTTTATTTTATTCTTCATTTGAGGTTTCTAGTTTTGGAGTTAAGATTAAAGGTTCAGATTGGAATGATGGTATGATTTTTTCCATTTAAGATATCTTATGCATGTAGAACTTCTCATTTCTCTCATACATTTGAAAGACTTTTCTTATAGCCTTATGGACTATATCTTACATTGCATCCCACCAAAGATCTGCATCCTTCTCTTCCATAGTTAATGCCTTAAATTTTATTTAAAGTAAAGTATGCTACTTCTTGAGTTCATTGTTTTTTCTAAAGACATTATCATAGTTGCAAGTTTGATTCCTTGGGCTTGCTTTAGATTTTGCTACAACCTTTCATTAAGCACCATCTTGGGTTTTGCGGCTACATCCTAGTCAAGAAAGACATATGCAACTAATCATTCATAAGTTGTTAAACCCATGTCGTTTCACCCATTCAATCACAAAGGACATTTAGTCACAAAACCTAATCATCTTATTGATTAAATTTTTTTCTACTTTGGCTTAATATTGAAATTCCATGTCATCGATGACTTTGGTATGACATGTAAAGTGCATGTCATTTCAACTTAGTCATTTTATGAGACTAAGTGTTACAAAAGATGCCTTGATGGATGGATGACATGTGTCAAAAATCTATAAACACATTATGAGTCATTGCACATGACCAAAACTCAACTTAGTTTAGCCCATGTAGTTAGGTAACCAAAAGTCAACCTAGTTTAGCCAAAAGTCAACCTAACTTAACCTAGCTAGGTTAACTACCTATGTTAGGCTACCTAACTTAAGCTAAATGGCCTAGGTATCATAGGTTGCAAGAATGAAGACTTGAACCCCTCGCCTTCACTTTGGGGTTCAAGTCCTTGTCCATTGCATTATCACGTTTTTTTATACCAATTATATCAACACAAAGTTATAAAACTAAAAAATTATAGTCTCAAAATAACCTTGGCCACCTTAGGTTGACATAGGTCAACCTACCTACTACCTACCAACTTACCCTAGACCTAGACCTCCTTAGGTTGACTTAAGATGAACTAGTTTGTCAACTTATATTATTTATTAACCTAGCCTAGGTTAACCTAAACATTCTTAGGTTTTAAAAAAACCTAGGATAATTATATCACATCTTGTTGCATCATAGTTACATTTAGTCGCGTCATAATCACATTTAATTACATCTAGTCACATCATAGTCGCATCTAGTTGCACATAAACTTGAGGTGGTTACAAACTTAATAAAATATCTTTTAATGAGGCTACCTAGGTTGACTTGGCAAAAAACCTAAAGCTAGGAAACTAAGCAAGCCTAACTAGGTTAACCTATTAGTAGGGCAACCTATGTTAGGTATATTTAAACATATTAGATGTAGTAAATTTATTATGTCTAGCTAAGTAACTTACAAGATACTTCCATGTGATCATCACATGGAAGACCGAATCAATATTAATTGCAAAGGATAACAATATTTTGAACTATTTAATAAATGAGATGAATTCATCACATCAATGACATGAAGCATGATGTGAAGTTAGTGTCACAAGTCATGATGTCGCAACCCTAGCCTTGGGCTTAGGACCAAGGCCAAGGGGTTGCAAAGTTGCGGGCCAAGAGAAAGCATGGGTGTCACATCACATACTCCCAGGAGTGTAAAAAAGTGTGAGGGAGTGAATCCTCACACTCCCAAAGCAACTCCCACTTTGGGAAATGGAGTCCCGGTGGACTCCCGAAACTTCAGAAAGCAATTTCAGGGGTCAAAACTCAATGGCTTGTGGCATTATTTAAATCATTGGAAAGCTCTTAGAATGTAGATGTCTAAAATGGTCTTGCATTGCTCATTTGGACATCTAAAACACAAGTTATGGCCAAAAGAAGTGTCGACAGTCAAATTGCCAATTTGACTCCTGATCAGAAAAAGTCTAGAATCGACCCGATTTGCTTAGCTTCAGACAATGTGCGACATACCGTTGGAAAGCTCTCGACGAGGGCTACAACTTTGCTTTAGACTGCACCTCGATCCAAGGTCTTCTTGCAAAGTTATGGGGCTCCAAAGTCGTGGGAATCCCAGTTGGCGCGATTTCGGGACTCCCACTCAAGAGTCCCAGGAGAGAAAAGTCATTTGGATTTGGGCCCCGTGGAGAGGTGTAGAGTATACTATAAGGGGGAAGGTGGTGGCTTCCCCAAGTCCGGGCCTTGGTGAATCTTATGTGTCCGTGTTGCCCGTGGCTCGTCTTAGCACCAAAGGTGCTCCAACTATGCACTAACCACCTTGTGTGGGTTGTGTGCAGGCCCGTGTGAGTGAGTGAAGCTTGTCAACTCTTTCTAGCCCCATCCTGGAGCTCCAACACGCCCCTCTACCTTTCAAAGTGTTGTAAGCTAGGGAGCGTGCCTCGACTCCTGCCCCTTTCGTTGTCTTGTATTTGGACTCACTTTTGAATCTTTTAAGGAGTTGGGAGTGCGTCACTTGAATACAATAAGTGGAAAACATATTATTGGAAATGTGTATGGATGTTCCTTTTGATTTGAAATCGGCCAAGTTAATTCCTCAACTGATAGGGTTGAACAAAGAGGGATTGTTATAGTTAACACATCAAATTGATTTAATGAAGGATGCTGAAAGGTCAATTGAAATAGCCAAAGGAAGTGATGTGCATGTCAAGCCAAAAAGAGTTGACATGTTGACATAAAGAGATGTATCATTAAGGGAATTGAATTTATTGAAAAGGAAAAGTAAGATAGTAGGTGCTAGTGGCAAGTCGACAATGAGTATCAACAAGCCAATTGCTAATGAAATGGATGAAATGGGTATGATCCTAGATAAGGAATAATCAACTTGTCAGAGAAGCAATTTAGTGGCAAAGTGAAATATGTTGCCACAAAAGATGAATGTTGAACAAATGGAAAAATGAAGTGGTGAATTACAAAAATTCATGATGAATTCAAAGATAGAAGTGAAATTAGGACAATTATTGGAAATTTGTCCTCAATTAAGAAAGATGATGATAAAATCATTGTTGAAGATAGTAATACATCTCTCACTTTGAATTTCCCTATACAAATTTGAATAACTTATATGGCTTCATCAAAATCTTCTACTTTAGTTTATGTAACTTTACAAACATCAGCAATTACAACCTAGTTGCACATTACATGCAACTAATGTATTAGATTATACCAGCCAGGGCAGGGCTCTATTGCATTTAGTGTCCAAAGAAAACTTGAAGCCCTCCTCTTGGTGCATCTAACAAACTAAGAATCATTGAAAACAGATTAGAAATGAGAAAGTTATGGCCTCCCAAAGTAAAGGGGGTCAAAAACTCAAAAAAAAAAAAACTATTGAACACTCAAAGGCCAGTTCTTAAACATTCAGAAATTTCATTTTATGCTGTTTTTTGCTATTAGAGTTCGAATGTGATTTTTAGGACTTCAGGTGGCGCTCCTATAGCACTTTAAATCGTTTAAAATGAACAAGAAATAAGAAAGTTATGAGGTTTGAAAGTAGGAGGGGTCCAAAGAAAAGAAAAAAACAAAAATGTTTTGTAACTTGGAAAGCTTATTTTTCTTCTTGTTAATTTTTCATTACTCCTTTTCTTTTGCACTTCAAAGATGATTATAGGATATTTTAAATAATTATGATTATTTAATGAAAATATTATTTTAATATTATTATCTAGCTTAAATTAATAATTAACTTAGGATGTTTATATACTTGTAGGTTATTAGTGTAGCCTATTTAAATTAATATTTTAACATAAATAATAAAATTTAAATATATAATACCTATTGAGTATATATACATATAATTGATTATCATTATAATTAGAATAAAATTTTAATTAATAATTACGATTATTTATAATGAAATTTAATATTATCATATTAATTGATTTTGAAAAAAAAAATTAAATCAAATTTACATTTTCTGGAAAAATATTCCAAAATAAAATAAAATAAAAATTATTTAAACCATGGTTTAATTTAATTTAATTTAATTTAACATAATTTAGCCTAACTTAATTTAACCATTGTTAATTTTAGCTTAATTTAGTTTAGCCATACATATTTAAACCTAACTGAATTGAACCATATTTATTTTATCCTAATTTAATTTAGCTTAATTTAGTTTAGCCATAAATATCATAGCCTAACTTAATTTAACCATATTTAATTTGGCCTAATTTAATTTAACCATATTTATTTTAGCCTAATTTAATTTAGCTTAATTTAATTTAGCCATAATTAATTTAATCTAATTTAATTTAACCATATTTAATTTAGCCAAAATCATTTAAGCCTAATAAATTTAACGTGGTTAATTTTATCTTAATTTAATTTAGCCATAATTATTTTAGCCTAACTTAATTTAACTATGGTTAGTTTAGCTTAATTTAATTTAGTTTAATTTATTTTAGCCATTATTAGTCTAATTTTGTTTAATTTAGCCATGGTTAATTTAACTTGATTTAATTTAGCTTAATTTAAATTAGCCATAATTAGTTTAGCCTAACTTAATTAACCATGGTTAATTTAATTTTTTTGTTTATTTAACTTACATTAGTTTAGCCATGGTTATTTAAACCTAGGTTAGTTTAGGCTAACCTAAGTTAGCATGGGGTTAACTTAATACTAGAGGTACATAACACTATTATATATAACCTATGTAGATATATTAAGTATAATAATTTAAGTATGTATAAGTTTAGGCCATTATTTTTATGACACGTGTCCATGTTGTATAGATTTAATTGCATGTTAGTTGCACACACAACCATATGGCCCAAAAATTATACAATACCAAATTTGTAGTTGCAAATATGACCAAGATAGTTGCAAACGACAATTAGTTGCATGCCAATTGCATAGTGACTGGTTGCAAATGACAAGATTAATAGTGAACGTTGAATATGGGGAATGAAATAAAAACATATTCCATGCTTTTGGGAAGGCCTTGGTTGAAACAAGCAAAGGAGATTAGAATTAGGGTGATTGAAGCACCCCCAAACTCCTTAATAGACTCAACTGCAAGTCCAAAGGTGAAAACGGTGGAAGGAAAAAGAATTAGGGTATGCTCTTTAACTCGTGGCACTTTGGGGGTAAAGGGGCATGCTGGAGCTTTGGGATAGGGACTCGATGAGTGACAAGCAGGTCAATTATTCACACGGACCTACACAAACCAAACAATAAGTTGATTAGTGCGTAGTTGAAACACTTTTGGTGCATGGATGAGCCACGGGCATACACAGACTCGTAAGATTCACCACAGCCCGAACTTGGGTGAAGCCACCACCTTCCCCCTTATAGTATTCTTTGTGATTAACCACGGGGGCTACATCCAAATGTCATTTTGTTTTGAGACTCTCAAGTGGGGAATCCCAAAATTCCCAAAATTATGACTCTAGTAATTTTGAAGGCCCATAATTTCTTTTGGAGACCTTCTATTGAGATGAGGTCTAAATCAAAGTTGTAGCCCTCATCAAGATCTTTCCAACAATATGTGACATGTTACCTATAATGAATTAAATCAACGCGATTCTAGACTTTTAATGGGCGAGAGTCAAATTGCCAAATTTGACTCCTAACCCTTCTTTTGACCATAACTTGTGTTTTAAGTATTCAAATGTGTCATGTGAGCCCATTTTAGACATCTAAGTTTCAAGAATTTCAATGGTGTAAGTAAAACTTTGATCCAATGAGTTTTGACCTTTTAATTTTCTCTTTAAAAATTTGGGAGTCCATTGGGACTCCAACTCACAAAGTGGGAGCCTACTTTGGAGTGTGTGGGTTCATTCCCCCACACCTTCCTACACTCCCAACAGCATAAAACGTGACTCCTATGCTTCATTCTTGGACCACACCTTTGTAAGCCCTTGCCTTGGTCATAGGCCCAAGGAAGGTCACAATAATGATAGTACCCATCATTGTAGGAAAAAGGATAGTGGCAATGAGGACAACTAAAAAGATTCCTTTAAAACCATGAGAGAGACCAAAATATGTTGATGATTGTTACGATTAGGAAAAGGGATTGTTGAAAGAAGAACAACAACTTTATAATGCGGTGCCTGAATTGTGGATTCTAGGAGAAGTGACACCAAAAGAATTATATATTTTATAAAAAATTGATTGTGGTATGTTTCAACTAAAAGAAAAACTAAAATGACCAATTTATTTGTATAAACATCAACACGAAAAAAGTCTTATATTGGATGAAGTTGTCGATGTGACAATTAAATATAAAAATATTGCAAGATGGATAGTCACAGCTAAAGAGTAATTGACGAAATCAAACTTAGGAAGTGAAGGGGATCCTAAGGAAGTGCTCGTTAATGCAATCTTACCAACATCTTTTCAAGCACAAATCAAATAATTATTAGTTAATTACCATGATGTTTTTGCCAAAAGTTATAAGGATTTGAAAGGAATACCCAAGGAAATTTGCGAACATGAAATTGAATTAGTGGTTGATGCCCAAACAATTAAGCAAAGACACATATAGAATGAATCTAAATTATGCATTAAAAGTAAGAGAAGATTTGGACAAGTTATTTGATACAAAAATTATCTATCCCATTGAAATTACACAATGGTTGTCTCCTTTGGTGATAGTACCAAAGAAAAATGGGAAGTTACGAATGTGTGGACTATCATAAATTAAATGTTAAAACCAAAAAGGATCCATTTCCCTTACCCTTTTTGGATTATGTAGTTAGACATGAAATGTATTCATTTATGGATGGTTACAGTAGTTATAACCAAGTTAAAATGGCATAAGAAAATAAAAGCAAAGTGACATTCATTTTAGAATGGGGCGCTTATGTTTACAACGTTATGCCTTTTCGGTTATGTATGTTGTGAATTCAAGTTCAACTAGTTAGGTTTCATTAGTTACTAGAGTAGGAAAGCAAGTAGGTTACTTTCACGAGGTTGAATTATGTTCTTTACTTATATTAGTTTGGTTATTTGTGGTTTGGTCTTGTAGTTAAATACCTTGGTGTTGATGATTTGTTCCTCTTTTCTTCATTACACAAGTTTGTGTATTTCATGTGACAAGAACCTTGAGGAATTCTTGATGTTATGTTTTGTGTTGTGAGCATCATGTTATAGTTTCCTTTCAATAAAGTTTTATGTTTGCACTTGAGTAGATCTCTTATTTGTTAACAATGTAATGCCCATGCTACTTTCCAGAAAGTAGTAACAAAAACATTTAAACCTTATTTAAACAAATTTATGCAAGTATTTTAAGATGATTCTAGTGTATATGGAGATAAGAAATATCATCTTGAATAATTATAAATGTGTTTAAAGGAATGTAGGCAAAATGGCATTAACCTTAACCTTGAAAAATGTGCATTTTGTGTAAATTTGAGAGTATCGATAGGACACATAGTGTGCCATGACGGACTGATGGTAGATCCATGGAAGATTATAACGATTACCATTATGCTAGCACCTACCAATGTAATGGAGATAAAAGTATTCCTAGGAGCGATTGGTTTTTATCGATGTTATTTTTGAGATTTTGCAAGTAAGGCAACGCTAATGTGCAAATTAAGAAAGAAGGATGAAAATTTTATATGGACAAAGGCATGTGCCAAGTCTTGGGAATGGATGAAGGTATCTATGACATCTACATGTACTTATCGTACCTGATTAGAAGGTAGAGTTCCATGTGTAATGCATTGAATTTTGCAATTGGAACCATGTTAAATCAAAATCTTGATAAGAATATTGATAAACCAATTTACTACGCTAGTAGATTGATGAACAATGCAAAAAAGAACTATACAACCACTAAAAAATAAACATTAGTAATGATTTATGTTGTTAATAAATTTAAGCATTATCTTTTAGGAAATAACTTCATATTTTTCATGGACCACCAAGCTCTATTGTATTTGGTCAACAAACCAATAGTCATTGGCCAAATTGCTAGATGGTTATTACTACTACAAGAATTTGAGATTAAAGTAATATTCAAGCCGAGTCATGTGCATTTTTTGCTTGATCAATTATTTAGAATTAATCATGAAGAGCCAACCATTGGAGTTGAAGATCAAATACTTGATGCCCAATTGTTTGGCATAGAAATTGATTGGTATGGACAAATAATTGATTATCTCAAGAAGGGTTATTTCGACAATGATATGCCCAAAGAGGAACAGAGCCAATTGGTGATCAAGGCAAGGCCATATACATTATGTGATGGCCATTTGCACAAATTAGGACTTGATGGAGTGTTGAGGCAGTGTTAAACACCCATTAAAGCCTCTAAAAGTTTTGGAAGAATTCCATGAAGGACCGGTTGGAGGTCAATATGGCAACACAACAATGAGAAAAATCATGTCGACAGGCTATTGGTGGCCAACTATCACAAAGATGTTACTGACTTGTGTCAAAAGTGTGATATCTATCAACAACTACAACCTATGTGGCAATGTGGCAAGGAACCATTTAGACCAATTATGGCATATGAACCTTTTACTAAATAGGGTTTAGATTTTATGGGACCTATTAAACCCATAACTAATATTACTAGTAATTAGTATATAATTGTAGTCACTAACTACACCACTAAGTGGGTGGAAGTTAGGGCACTTAGGGATAACACAACAAAAAAACTGTTAAGTTCATTTATGAAAACATCATAACTAGGTGTCCCACCCATTTTATTAGTGATCAAGGAAGCCATTTCATTAACAAAACAATTGAAGTGTTAGTGGCGGAGTTTATGATTGTACATCACAAATCAACCACCTATTATCCCTAAGGAAATGGTCAAGCTGAGTTGACTAATAAAACTTTGGGAAAGATTTTGGCCAAATTAATTCATGTTAATCACAATGACTATGACATTATGTTTTTTGCATCATTATGGGCATATCGAACAACATATAAAGTGATTGCATAGTTTACACCTTTTGAATTGGTTTAGAACACTCAACTCGTTATGCCAATTGAATTTATGGTCCTTATTAAAAGAATCATGGATGTACCAACTTAATCAGGCCATCCATGTAAGAATGGAAGATCTCATTTGATTGGACGAAGAATGGTCGTGTGCTAGTGAAAACATCAATCATATATAGTTATTGCAAAAGGAAAATTGGGATGAAAAAAGGAAATTCAAAAACATCTATGAGGGTGATTTAGTCCTATGGATGCCCAAATCAACTAAGATCAAGGGAAGTAAATTTAAGCTACCTTGAAAGGGTCCCTATAAAGTGCGTAATTTTTTTAATAATAACAATATTAAATTAACTATTCTAGGTGATGATGAGGTAGAGAGAGTAAACATCAACAAATTAAAATAATATCATTTTAAAAATGTGGTAGCCAACGTATGGCAACCAATGTCCATGTTGAAAGATACTTTAGTAGGTACCATCAAAGTAGGACCTCAACTGTTGCACCTAAAAATTTATTTGGCCTTGTACCCAAACCTAGAAGACTACCATGGATAAATCTCATACCTAAAATTGTAGATGATGAATATTTTTTTATAAATGAAAAAAAATAAAAAAGTAGTGAGAGAAAGGTAAGAAGTTGTGGTTACAAAGCCAAACTTTTTTTAAAAATCATTATACCCTACCAACTATGCCTTGAGAGAGAAAGGATATAAGTAAGGTTATTTGTAACCACCTAACCTAGACCCCACAAGGAAAAACATAGAGGTTATCACTAGGATGTTAAAAAGTCCATTAAATAAATTATGGCTAATATGGCCTTTGGATACTTTACTAATCCATGAAAAGTAAATGGAGTTGAAGAAAATCAAGCAACAATACTACATGTGGAAGAAGTGTCATGGGAAAGACAATGAATGTGTAAATGAATCAAATGCCTAAGCTAGAAAAATTGTTGAACAATGGAATCAACGCATAATTTAAAGGTCTACAGAGCTGCATAAGGCTTGGTTCAAACCCAAGACAAGAAAGTGTAGTGGCAAAGCAATATCTAAAGAGCAAGAGAAAACATGATTTGCATCTAGTTATGCTGGACCAAACCATTGGAAAGTCATATGTGAATAAGGAGTCAGTATAGAAGATAGTGAAGACAAATGGTTTAGAGATAGTCAAAAGGAGTCAAATGGTAGTGGAGACATTGGTTTTGAAACAACAATGCTTATAAATAAAAAAACATTTAAACCCCATGACTCTTGTTTTGGAGGACAAAAACAAAAAGATAGATGACGTTGTGAAGCAAACAACATATAACCATAAAACTTATAGGATACTTTTGAGGAACGACATGAAGAATTTTTTTTTGGTTGTGGTGCTACTTAATTACGAATTTGGGAATACCTCAGGAAAAAACAATAGAAGAGGCTGGTTCCTAATACTCCGAGGAAGCAACATTGTTTTGAAATTATTATATTACAATTATGGTTTGATTATTTGTTTATAGGAATATACAAGGAACTATTGGAGCCACCTTATTAGTGTTACATTGTTGTTTTTTGGAACTGAGAGTTCAATTTGTATAAAGAGCAAGTTCTTGACGTTGGAAAGATGAAGCATGAACATGAAACTAACATTGGTATGACTTCTTTGAGCACCACATGAAGAAAGATCAAACTAATGGAGAACCTACCAACTATGGCTAAGCTAGGGAAAATGATTTTCTTGGGATGCATTCACAATAGTATTTGGGCCTTAGACATTCGAGAAGAAACATGGGCCAAGAAAGTAGGTCTTGCGTCATTGAATAAATTCAATTGGACTCACATCAACAAACCCTTGGTGAAGGAATTAATTTGCATTTTTGACTATGACAACAAGTGCGTCAAGTTATAGAGACGACAAATCAACATCAATGAGGAAAGCATAATGAAGGTGTTCAAACTGCCTTGTGAAGGATTGATGGTAGGAGCATGGGAAGGGTACAATGGTGTTGTTGCCACTTATTTTACAATAACACAACAAGATCACTATGTTTTCAAGTCAGGGTATGTGATTGCCCAAATCAACAAGAAGGCAAAAGTTAAAAGATTAGAAGCATTGATGGAGATTTTGACATTTTGTCAAGGCAATAGGTTTGTCCCTAGTTCTTTAGGTTTTGTGATGTTAGTTGTTGAAAAGGAGCTAGTTAACTGGGCAACATGGTTTTCTTAAAAGTTGTAGAATGAATTAATAACAATTCAACATAAGGCTAAAAAGTCGACTAATACTTTAATCAACCTCGCTCTAACATAATTGGGTATTTATATCGAAAGTAGTTTGCTAAGGAACAAGGAAGTCCTGCACAAGAAAAGAAACTCCAGAAGCGGAAGGAAAAAATCACTGTGGATGTCAATGCCATAATGTTGGAGAACATGAAGAAAAGGAGAGAATCATCAGTAACTTCAAACAAAGTGATACATAGGTACCACTACCTCAAGAGGGGGATATTGATGAGACTACTAATGAGACTATTGAAGATACTAATAAGCTAACTACAGATGTCAGTAAGCATGTTGCCACATTTAGTGTTGTGAGCAAAGCTATAGAAATAACTATTGAAAAAGGATAAAATTTGAAGGGTGTTGACACAAAACAGGTTTTTGAAGTAGAAGTGCTATAGGAAAAAGTGGTTGAAGATTAGATTATGGACCAAAATCTACCTACATTAAAGGATGATGTGGTGGTGATCATCAACCAAATGGGAAAGATGGGACACCAACAACATGAGCAATACCACCAACATCTAAAGAAGGAGATTTTGCAATAAGAGATTGAAAAAGAAATCCCAAAGCAACAACCATTGGAAATTGTGCAACAAAAGGACCAAGAGAATTTGGAACCATTAGAAAAGGGAATTATACCATAGATCGAGCATAGGTTTTTACCACAACAAGCAAAAGAGGGCTAGCTCCATCATGATTCAAGAAGAAATGGTGTTGCCATAATGAACAAAGCAAAAGAATTAAGAGAGGTGAGCAACACTAATGTTGATGATGAATTGAGCTTTGTGGTGGATCAACTCAAGCATATAACTTTCATAATTGGAGGTAGGAAGTGTGCTATGACAACACAAATCATAGAGTTGTAGAAGGAGAAGGATGCATTGGCAAAGCAATTGGAGGAAACAAAGAATCAATTGTTGAACCAAACATAGAAAAAAAAGTTAGAGCAACATTAGAAAAACATGGAGAGAAGGTATTGAAGTTCATAAGTCATAATGAATCTCTTATCAAAGATAAACAACAATCCAAAATGTTTTTTTTTGAATTAAAGAAGAAAAATAGCATGTTAGATGGAAATTTGACACATAGAGAATTATCTAGAATGGAAACAAAATAGAAGCTAGAAGAAATAGTCGAAAGACAAAAAATAATGAAAAAAAAAACTTGGAATTACACATTGTAATTTTTTAAATAGATCATCAAGGAGAGGAATTACGAAGTGCCATTTGTGTGGAAAAAAAACTATAGAAAAGCAAGAAGAACTTTTGCTAATAGCAAATATAAAAATAAGGCAACAAAGATTGGAAATTCAAATCCTCAAGGCTAAGCAGTGAAGTATGGAGGAAAGAGTAAAGGAGATGGAAAGAGTAATTTAAGAATAGGAGAATGAATTAGCTTCTTAGAATGGAGTGGTTGAACAAGCTCAATAGACTCATTATCAAGATCAAAAGTGCTTATGGCAAAAGTAAACAAACTTTAGAAAAAAATACATATGGCTCAAATTGAAGTGCTAAAGCTTCAATTACAAGTCAACACAAAATGGGAATTTGCAGTTATGGCAATTCAAGCCAAGGTAAAATTATATGACCAACTAATTGAAGGAGGACTTGTGGAATTAGGGGAAGCTCTAGAGAAGGCTAAAGGTGAATTTAAGATGTGGCACTTTGAGCAAATAAAAAATTATGTTAGTGCTTTGGATGTGGCATATCAGCAAATAACATTAGGTGATGAAACTAAAGATGATGCTACCACATAAGGAAAGACTAAACCAAATAGGGAGTAAGGCAAGTCAACTAAAGAAGTCAAAAGGGGGAAAGAAATCCCTGCATATGCATATATAATGGATATATTTGATGAAGATGAGACTACCCCACTGTCACAACTCTATCTTCAAAGTATAATAAAAGAAGAACCTAGTAACACAAACACAAGTACAAACCAAGTAGGATTATTTGAAGAAAAAATTAAAGGATTTTAGATTATAAAGGTTGGTACATGAAAAGAGGGTGTGGAAATTTGGGTGAGGAAGCTTATTTATGGAGTTATGCTACCACAAGTAAAACATCCTACAATAGTAAAAAGAGCATGTATTAAATCTTATACCATAAATGATATGCTCCATATGATGTTAGAGATGGAATATATCATGTAAGTGATTCCTACTCCTAGGATGTATTATTTGATGCATTGTTTCCAAGTCTATCTATGAGTAGGAGTAGCACCTCCTATGTTGGGAACACATATCATAGAGAGTCAATTTCTTTCTATGTGGGCAAATAGATGACTTGGAATGGAGAGAATATTTAACATATAACATTGTATGTTGCTAAATCTAGTACCACCAGCCTAAAAGATATGGTGCTCTAGAGTTTGAAGTAGGTTGCTTAGGACTATATGCACTATGATATTACTGTAAGCTAGAAATTTCATTTGAGGATTACTACCATCACCATCAAACCTCAACATCCAATAGACCTACTTTTGCTTTGACCCAATGGAGGTTATTCCAAATCATGTGGAAAGCAGGGCCAAGATCCAATTCAACCTGAAAAGTGGAAGCAAGTTATGGATGATTGTTAAGAGTTAGCATGTTTCACTAACATTGTAAGTTGTGCCATGGCCTCTATCATCTAAAGGATTATAAAAAACTAGCAAACCAAATATTTTGCTCAAAAAACACATCTAGGAGTGGACGAACTATCCTTACAGGTAACCATCTTGAGAACAAGGCGCTTGGTGGAGAAGTTGTCCAAATGACCATGTGTTGGTAAGCTCATTCACTACCAGCAATGTTTACCACACCTTGTGAAGATGGAGCAAACCAACAAGTATATGCAAAGGCAGCAAATTACATACACCAAGGAAGGGTAGAGTCTTTTGACAATGAAATTGACAACTTCACTCCAACACAACTTGTACTTTATGCCCAAGTAGGAGGTTTTAGGAGTCAGGACCTATAGTAAAAAAAACTTTTGCAATGTGTAGTTAGAACGTATGTGCAATTGTGTGGGGACACTACAACACTAAGAGGGGGACAAAGTAAGGGAGATACTTCGGCATGTTGACAAAATGTAGAAATACTAAAAAGATTTATCTAAGTTTCTTTTGGGAAATGTCAAACCGTAACATGTCGATAAGACCATAGATAGTAAGTCCATTGTGATGATATGACAAATAGATAATGGTAACAAATAGTAAGTTCATTATGTTGACATGACATATAGACATGCTAACTACCTATTGATATGGCACGAAGTGGTTACAACCGTTTCTTGTAACTACCAAAGCCTAAAGGGTATATTAGTACAATGGTAAAGTGGTCACGTGAAACTTAGGGGAGGAATGATGAGGATTATTGTGAACAATGATAGTTTTTTTTTAGTGAAAGAGACTATTCTGTGAGAGAAGCTTGAGATGTATGTTTTATGATTTATGGAAGTTTGAGTATTTTCCCAATTATTGTTGATAGTCTCAATTCAGTAATGGCATAATGGTAAAATGTAATCTTTCAACATTAATAAAAAATTATCTAACAATAATTCAGATGTCCTAATTAATTTCACGTGGTATTTATATTAATAGAGTATGCCAAGAATATAAAGTGATACAAAAATGTATCACTAACAAGAGTCTATAGGTCTAGACTCAATTACTTGTTAAAACCATGGGAATGCTCTAATTTTTAAATATTATAGATCATGGGTATTTCCAAAATTTTATTTAGCATGGGGACATTTGGAATTCACAGTGGACATTATAATTAGGGCATCATAATAGGGTGACATACAAAAAAAATTGATTTAATTTTGTGTTGTGCATGTGTGTAGCTAGAATTCTTCACAACTTTCAGGGCTTTACACCTTGGTGTTCCTATCATGTTCACATCATTTCAAGCATTGAAGTTGTGGTTTGTATAGCGGTTGAAGCATTAGAATACATGTTGTTACCATTATCACACAAAGTTGAGAGAGTTGATAGTTGTTGTCAATGACATGCAATGCATTGGAAGGGGATTCATGGTATGTGGCCTTGCACATGCAAAGAAGTTTGTAATGTCCACTAAGGTGGAAAGTCTTCAATAAATAAATTTTCTACACACCTATTTGTTTTTAGTGGGTTAATTGCTATGTGTATGTCAATTTTATGTCAAAAACCCCCCTTGTCTCTTTGGCATGCTAAGAGGTGCCTTGAGGGTGAATGCTTGGAATGTGGAATCACCACTTTAAGGTTTGTATAGGGGAGCTCTAATCTTATAAGTTGATTAAGTGGAAAAGTATTGGGTATGAAGTTGTTGGGAAAACAAATGAAGGGAGAGAAAAGAAAGCCCATAAACTAAAATACCATTTGACATTATCAAGAGTATTGTTAGAAAACCTCTACCCATGTTTTTAAAAAAAATTGCTTCACAATTATGTTTCAAGATGGCACGATTTGCAGTTTAAAGAGTGTTTAGAAAACCTTCCTCCTAAAACAATCCTTTCCTATGTTGATTTTTCTAAAAACACCATGAAAATCCAAAACGAAGTACAAAGTATGCATTGGCATAACTTATAAGTGAATGTTCTAGTTATCATTAACTACTGACCTGGTCTCACACCTCATGACTTGACTAATCCAAATTCTAGTTTGATCAAGGAAGTTCACTACTTTGTTTCAAATGACACAAATCATGATACATTATTTGTCCAACATGTTTTCATGTTTCATTGGAGCCATTTACAAAATCAAAGGTGCATTCCAAACAATCAAATTGTTTGGAGAGATGGTTGTTCAAGCCAGTTTAAAAGTGTGAGGGCACGGTATTTTTTGTCATGATATCCTAACTTTACTAGTTTTACAAATCATCCAAGGGTGCTAATTGATTTGGAACTTCTTTGTTACATGTCATGGAAAAGGTGAGGTTGATGGAGCTAGGGGCTTGTTAAACATGAAGCTAGAAAAGAACAAATTAAACATGCAAGGGAAAAATTCAAAATACAGTTGAAGTAGTAGCATTTTTGAGGTCCAAGGCAAACAAATATCATGCTGCATACCCAAGTGTCATACAACACATTAACATTTTTTCCCATGAAGTTAAGGTAGAGGATATAAACATGATAAGACAATGGGATTGTTCAATAGTGAAGGGCGGTCATTCAAAACACCAAGTACAGTCCTTGTCATCTAGATATCCCACCCTTTACTAATACCATCAATTTTTTTGCTTTTGTGTAAGTTACATGGATAGTGGCCCTAATAATGAATGTGTGAATAAAGAACACATTCCACAATGGACTTTGACATGGTTAAGAACACTTCATAGGTGAAGGACTTGATGTACAATTCAAATGAAGATATTGTAGCTGGTTCTAAAGGTGAATGGATTGTTCAGAACCTATGTCTAGGTGACAACATCATTGTACCTATTGTAACATACGAGCCATTTTGGCTAATGTTTGTCAATAAAGGTGCCCATGTTGTGGTTACTTCCTTCAAAAATGTTGATGGTGAAAAATGGACAAAAGGGGACATTGTTGTGTGAGGCTTTTGGTACTGACAACTACAACCAAGAAGTCATTCTTACACTCCATGTGATGATAAAGTTGTTGCCTTCGTATTTTCCCATTTGATTTTGGCATCAAATTTTTCTATGCCTCCTACCCTTCATGTTGTGAAGGGCAAATATGCCACATATGATCTCACCCATGATGTAGAAAAGGTTACCTTAGAGGCCTTGGATGCTTTCAAATTTTTGGATTCACTAGTAGAAAACCCCTTTTTTTTAACCAAAACATTTTCAGCTAGTTGTGATTTACAATTGTGTTGCAACTATATTTTTTTAATTTAAAAATTGAATAATGGAAATTACCAATGAAGTCAACTCATCAACTAAATTGGTATATAGTTGAAAGTAGTTTTCAACTAGGTGGTGTTTTGTCGAATATTCCATTGAATATTCTTGGCATCAACAATGTTCATAAGTTGAAATCCCTAGCTACTACATTAGTAAATAGTGAAAACATGTCTTGAATAAAAGGTCATTTTTGGAATATTCTTAACATTTAAGGTTTTCTAATTGACAAATAGTCAAGACGTTAACCAATGTTCAACTATTTTTGTGACACCAATATCAACACATGCATGGATGATAAAATGTATTAAAGGATGGATGAAATGTGATTTCATTCACAACTTTGTTGCAACTATCTTTCAATTCAATTAAACAACTAATAGGTGACATTGTTTTTATACATATTGTATATGTTAATATTTATGCTAAAATTTGATAACATTAAATTATATGAAAATTTATTTGTATAAATGAATAGTTATGCATGACATGATTTTTGTAATGCATATAATTTTTGAATAAATTTTCTTGAATATAAATTAATAATTTAATCTTATATATGTTCATACATGTAATAAATTATTATTATTATTATTATTATTATTCAATTTTGAAATAAAAGTAAATGATATTTTGAAATATATGTTGATAATAATGCATATATTCAATATATGTAGTTTCTATTTTTGTGTTAATCAAATTTAGTTTTCAATATATCAAATGATGATAGATAATTAATATTTTTGTGGAACTCTAATTTTTATTCATTTTTATACATATGATAACTAAGTTATATTTGTTCAAAATTTTATCAAAATTCATTAAATTGAAACTGCATGTAAATTTTATTTGTAAAGATGAGTTTTTTGTAGGATGATTTTTTAAAATTTAAATAATAAATTTAATAATAATAAAACTAAAGCATAGGTTTAAAATATTTTGTATTGAAATATTAGTAAAATTAATATGTTTGTTAATGGGGTTTTCTATTAGCATGATTTTGAAATCGATTTAAGAACATAAGAAAACTAAATAGGTTTTAATGTTATTTTTCAACAAATTTGGTGGGGTAGTTTGTTAAGGTCCTTTATCAAAGTATTTTGATATATTATAGTATTTTTTATTTTACTTCATAAACAAAGGGCTTCCTCTTTTTGTTAATAAAAAAAAACAACACAAAAACATGTCTTAAACTAGTGTCCAATGTAAGTGCCAATGTTCTTATATACCTTGGTATTATTTTGTTTTAACAATAATTAGATAGTATGAGTTGAAATCAATAATTAATTTTCCTCCTAAATTCAAATTTTGGCTATTCGTTATTTTAACCACCATATTCTACCTTCTACTACTAGTTTTGCTTTAAACTACATGTTCATTTATCTATAGATCCTTTTTTATGTAACAATGTTCACCACACAAAATGATAGTTACTTTTATAAATTTAATGAAACATAATTAAGTTTATTTGGAATTGATTTAATAATTAATCTAATGCTAACTATTGGTTTGAATATATTTTCAGATTATTTAATTGATTATTATTCGTTTTATAGTAATCAATAATAATAATAAGCATAGTTAGTACGGACATCTAATGCATGATTATATCATTTCAAAATAAATTTCTTTTAACATTTTTACATTTTATTTTTATTCAATATATATTATATTAATTTATAATAGTTATAACAAGTTAAATAATAATACAAATAATGATAGTTAAATAACAACCTAGCTTACATTAGCTACAATAGTATTATTAATGTCATTTTTATTAAATATATATATAATATTATTTATTAATAATAGTACTAATTAATACATAACTTTATTATATATAATGAAATATATAAAAATAGACGTATATTTATCAATGAATGATAAATTTTAGTATAAAATTTTAATCTATTATTAAATTATGTAATTAAAAATTATTTTTGAATATTTATTACAAGTAATAAACATAATTAACTAAACTTATGTTAGGTAAACTATTAGTTGAGGTTTCGGTTTAATTAAGTTAAAATTAGGTTGTAAATTAGCTGCAACTAATTGAGTTGCAATTATGTTATGATAGTTTGCAACTAAGGTAAAGTAATTAACCACCATACACTCAAGCTATTAAAGAACTTTAAATATTAATACTTCCTTCCTTTGTTTTTCAAGTTCAAAAATGATGTTTTAGAGCTCAACTTGGAGTAGCCATGGCCACTTAAAATCGTTCAAGGGTGTAAGCATGGTAAAGAATACAAAAACAATTGATGAACAAAAATGAAGTTGAAATTGAGACAAAATTTACAAAAAGACTAGAAAGTATATTAAGATTTACTTAAATTTGATTTTGAAACCATTGTGCTTTTAATTGGGTTTATTATAAACATAATACAAAATTTGAATATTGTTGAAATAATAAAAGTAGGTAACAAGTATGTTTGAAATTGATTTGTCAATATGATGTTCAAACATATTTTTCATTGAAATTTTAAGAAATAGACATGTATGAAGTTATAACATAAAGATCATTGTGTATTAAACGGTATCACCAAAAAACCCATTTATTATCTTTTTGATAGTTCATATACTTGAATCAAATATTACGCTACAAAAAATAGGCTCTCAAAGTTACTTACACTTATAAAATATACTTAAAGCCTACTTTACAATGTGAATTTTTTTAATTAATGCATAATAATGAAGAAAATATTTTGTTAGTAATCATTCAACAAAAAAGATTGCACATGTACAATAATTTTGTGATGGGTTTTGGTTCTACCTTTTGTTAGTTTGACAAGTAGAATATCAAGTACATTTAGCATGCTTTCATCCTCAAGGTAGATTAAAAAATGAGAAGATATGGGCATTGAAAGTAAGCGAGGTAAGTGTTTGGTCATATGCCTAATTCACACATTCCAATTTAATACATTTGTGATTTTTGTGGTTTCTCTCCATTGGTTATTTGCATTTGAAGTTCAGAGAACTAACGTAAAGCTTAACTTGGTGCACCCATAGCTCTTTAGATCACTCAAATTGAATAAGAAATGAATATGATATGATATTTTAAAATAATGGGTAATTTTTGGGATAAACACATTATCTAATTTTGACATGTTTTATGCTTCTTCTATGTTGTTCCTTTGCTTCTAGAGCTTCTAGAGCTTACTTTAATGTTCCCATAACTTTTTACATCATTCAAATCAAATAAGAATTGAAAAAGATCTATAAGTTTTTTGTTGTGGGCTTATGTGTGTTGTTAGGCTTGTCTTACCATGGTGGAAACTAAAATATTTGTCCCATATTGTTTGGCTTCCATTTTGATAATCCAAACTATATAAGCAAATGCATTGATATGATAGAGAACCAAAAAAAACATGAAAATGTAATAGCCATTTGGGATGAACAAATAAAAAAAGCCCAAATTTAAGGGCTAAATTAAATGAAATAGGACTTTATTTGTATTTTAGGTATAGGCCTAACCTAATGCCTATGTTTAGCTTTAGCTTAGACACCTAGGTCTAGCTTTAACTTAAGTATATACAAGGGGGCCTAGGTTTAAACCTAACCCATCCTTAGGTAATTTTGTGGCTTCCTATGATTAGGCACCACATACATTTATAGGCTAAGGTTATGCCAAGTGGCGTTAAACTATTGGTCTAACCCAAACCCTATTAAATTATAACACATGTCATCCCACCCATTGGCCAAATGCATTAACCATCGTAGTTGCAACATAGTTGACCTCTCGAGTTAATGTGGGTAATCAATGGTGAAATGTTTTGAATGTGTCACATGTTACCACATCATTGGTTAAGTTGACATAATTGAAATGTAATCAAAATTGCAACTAAATATTTTATTGACATCACATCCAATCAACGGATGAAGTTCATCCACTAGTCAAAGGAAGTTGACAACATCTCACAAGTAGGTTGGTAAGATAATTTGCAACTAGAACGGTTGATGATGGCTATTGATGTGGTGTTGACACATGGCAAACACTTTCAATTGGAATGTCACTATTGACTTGTACTTATTAAATTTTTTGGTTTGTAGTTGAGAAAAATATTTTTCAATTGCAAACAATAGTTGCAAACTATTTTTCTCACTTTCAACTATGTTTTATAATCAAGATGTAGTTGAAAACATAGTTGCAAAAAGGGGGGTTCTCTATTAATAATTGAAAGTTGATTAACATGAAACTACGAGCAACCATGGATTTTGTGTTTTACAAATCATATCCAATGAACTTTGATGACTTCAAGTATAATTTATGTTTTAGCTTATTATTAACTTCTAATATCATCTTGGTTAATCCATGTAGGTTTTCTAGCCAAAAAACCACTTGATCTTTATTGTAGATCATGGAACCCAACTACAATTTGACTTAATTTGAAGCTTACAAGCCCACCTTAGGTAGTAGCAACACTTGGACAGTTGGTGAAGTTTTTCATCTTCGCTAAATAAATGTTTTATAATTTCCACTACAACCTATAATACTTATATGTTGGAAGTTATTGGCTAGTTCTATATGCATCAAACATTAGATTTGGAGGAAAGTTGGCCTTGGGGTTGAATCATTCACTAGAAGAAAAATGGGTTTTTTTTACTTGTCCAATGCAACTATTTTTGTCGCATGCAACTAAAATAGTAGTTGCCTTGGACAAAAATAGTCAAAAGTTGGTTATAAAACCCCATTTTTGCTTCTTGATAGTCCTAAAGTAGTCTTCAATTTTATTCTTCTGGGGAACATAATCCCATGGTGGAAACTCAAAGTTCGCCTCCCTTTTCACTTTCTTATCCGCCTTCTCCATTGTAACTTGTCATGTATGTTATTTCTAAACAAATCAACAACCTTCTTGAAATCTAAAACCTTCAATTATGTTATCACACTTCCAGAAAGAACTTGTGACTAAGCTAGACCTAGATGAACTCAATGGATAATAAGATGGAAGTCTTCCTGCCAAGGTTTGAAGTCCACGAGTAACCACTTTAGACTTGCTATGGACCTGTCTCAAAACATGTGATTTGAAATTCCCTCATCATCCACATGCACGCTAAATTCCATCCACTTTGCACTAGATTTTAGAAGACTTGACATGGGTCTTGACCTAAATTCAAAATTCTTGCTTAGGCATTTTAACTAATTAGCTTTATCCTAGGTTTGCCACATCATCAATATTTCCTTGTGACTACTTTCTAAGCAAAGGACAAGCAATTGTGATTGGGTCCTAATACCATGCCTAGACCCATGAATGCTAGTTATGAGCTATAAATGTTGCTTACATCAACCATAGTTCTTCAAAACCTAAAATATCATGGGTTATTAAATGTGTACAAAATTTTGGAATGAAAACACATATTTTGTGCTACTTGTGGGACCTTGTGTTATAAATGGCACCTATTAGGTTAATAAACTCAAAGAAGACATTCCTTTGCATGTGTTCATGTTCAATCATTCACTACGTCTAAATGTTTTACTTAAACAATGAATGTTGATGTGCATGTTCCAATGACAAGTAACCAACAATGGAGCAAGCATAATGTAAATCACTCCATTTAGGTAGCTTGCATTGATTCTTGCATTAGTTAGTTCCACCCTAGCTTGTGGGAACACTAACCACAATGAAAACTTTGGTGCACATTCCACCCAAATAAATAACTAGTGGGAGATGCCCACTAAAAATCCACTATGCACACAAGTTTGGTGGAAATGGTCCTCCAAACTTTGATTTTCAATAAGTTCCTTTCCATTTGGATGGGTTTGGGTGGAATTGCATAGTGATTGAAAGACCTGTTTTGTAGTAGTGTTGTGACTATTTAGTGTAATTTGAGACATAAATATTGCATGATTCACATAATCAAATTTCATGATGAACTAATACATTTTTTTAATGTATAGTCATCAAACATAATTAACATTATACTTGTTCAAACTTAAATAGTGGGTAATCTACATGATAATTTTGTGAATCTTAATTGTGTAGAAATCAATATATTAACATACAAACCCATGAAAATCCGTAATTCACACAACAATCGATAATAATCCATTGCTTAGGAATTTTGATACATCAATGATGTATTTTTTTAGGTAACAAGGTAGTACCATGTTTAGATTATAATCTTTTAAAAAATGTAGTAAATAAAGAACTTGTAAAAACAAAAAGGAACTCTTCCTCAAAGTTCCATATCCATTCATAGAAACAACAAAATTAACAAGACATACAAAACTTGAATTCTATTGTTAAATTCATGCTAAGGATGATTGCCAAATAGTAATTATTCATATATAACTTGAAATTTGTTATAGACTCCACTAGTAGGTTAAACTATTTTAGAAATGCATCATACAAATATATGAAAACAAATTATAGAAATATAATTGGGGGGGGG
>Ga0209208_10001621_pt1 | contig 31893 bp, 23 predicted proteins | sample S1TSphfallax_3_FD_187694 | JGI IMG/M metagenome (GOLD analysis project Ga0209208, IMG submission 187694) | Host-associated microbial communities from peat moss isolated from Minnesota, USA - S1T2_Fd - Sphagnum fallax MG (SPAdes) (version 2) | ecosystem: Host-associated > Plants > Peat moss >...
TGAAACTCTTTACAACTTTTGCCATTGACTCTAATATATTGTAGGTTGAATGAAGAGAATGAAAATATTTGAAATGAAAATAATTTCCAAGATGACAAAAGAATATTTCTTTGCATAATGATCTTGATTAAATCTATAAGAAAACACAAAGGCGTGTTGAAACATATATCCATAAGAATGATCTAACATAAAAAAAACTTTTTTGTTTTTGTTGAAGTAGTGTTTTGTAGTTGATTGTTTTAGTCACTTTTGGTTTCAAGGTTTAATTTCAAAACTTTATGAACTTAATGTACTTTGATTCAAAAACAATTGGTCACTTGAATTGGTTTTAGCACAATTTGATCTAATTCATCCATGCATTTGACAACAATTGGAATAATGTAGTAGATCATATTGCATCACCTTTAACATGAAAATGAAGTGCTACAAAAATATTTTGGTGATCATTATGAACATGTCTCACACAAATTTGCAATGAATTTTTTTCATCACACAAATTTAAAAAGCACAAACACTAACACGCAAATGTTGATGGTGAGCTAATAGTGTTTCATGTCACCATAGGGCCCACTTTAAACTAGTTGGTCCCTTCTGGGACCTAGAATGGAGGTAGGCCTAACACCCAATTTTATGAAGGGTATTAATATTTTTCCCCTTTCAATTGTTGGGTCATTTCTTTTTCTTTTTTCTACCAAGTAAATTGGATGTGCAATGCATGGTCATAGTCAAGAAGGAACAAAAAATTTTTTGTTTCAAGACGTTTTTAAATTGATGTTCAATAAATATAATAAACAATGCAAAATGGGTGAAGAGTAAATCAATTCATATTTTTATAAAAAATCAAAATTCTATAAGGTGTGTAATGATTCTAGAAATAATGTGTGTTTTAATATTATTGTTGATTTTGGAAATTGAAACACCAAAATCCAATTAACACTCATTGGAATTTAGATTGCCTATTATTAATTTTATTAATTACATGTGGGTACATCTCATATTAATTCTTAAAAAATCTAAACTTTGAAACAATCATGAGCAAATAAAAATTCAAATGAATTTTTTAAATATCTATATACATGAAGGAAGGTTGTTTGTTTGTTTTGTTCTAATGGTTCATGAAACATACCAGTCTAAGGTACTTGTAATGCGTTGTTGTACTTCCTTTGCAGCTTGTTTTGGCATTTCAATCCGAACTGCTAGTGTAACTGATAATGATGACCCACCACCGTTCTATCCATTATGTAGTCATGGAATCAAACATCACATAAATAATCTATGAGCATTACATTGCAAATGTACATAATCAAAGGATTTTTCTTTTTTTGTGTTACTTCAACCTAGTTTTTACTTCAAAAAATTTATGTCATTTATCTAATGAACACAATAGTAATTGCTTGAATTTGTTGTAGTCCTCTTGTAAGCCTTTGGACAAATTGCTTGTACAATAACTAAGCAAGCTTTAGAACGCCAAAATCTCATCCTTTGTCAAAGAATTGTGGCTCCTCTTCATCACTGCACCATGAGAGAAAACGCAAATAAATCCCACCGCCTATAGTATTTATGGTAGCAAGAAAAATTGAACCCAAACCTTCTTTTATTGTAATTATGGTAGCAAGGACAAGTTGCTTTACAATAAACAAAGCTCCAAAATGCTGAAATCTCATCCTTTGTCAAAGAACTATTACTCCTCTTCATCACTGCATCGTGAAAGATAACACAAATAAATCCCACCACCTATTATATTTATGGCAACAAGAAAAAATGAACCCAAACCTTCTCTTATTGTAATCATGGCAGCAAGAAAAAATGAACCCACCTTAACCACCTACCTTATTTATGACAACACCGAAAAACAAATAGTTATTGAATTTCTTTTATTGTCGATGTAATTAATGACTGTCACAATAATTCAAAGGTTGTGCAAGGAAGGCATCAAGATTTTTTTTTTATTATGAAAGTGCTTGTGGCCATGAATTTTATAATATCTTAACCTAGGGGTGGATGTTTGGTTTACAATTCAACTAATCTTCCTAGCCTTTCAATTAACTTTCCCAATATTTTCCATAATGCTTTAAACAAAACTTGGATTACCCCATCCTTTAGTTGCAAGTATCCCTTGATGTGTATGCACACATCCCATCAACCTTACAGGTATCCACCTTTTACATTGTGTTCATGGCAATGAGTGCACAAGAACCCATGATGTAGTTGCAACACCTTTACTACCATTGTGTGGCATGTTAGTTTCTAGATGGGGTGAAAATAACTACATGCACTTCCTTCAAACATGCTCAACTCCTCTTGTTGATGAGTCAACATTATGTTCACCAAAGATGGCATTCGCATCTTAGCCAACGTTGTCGTTGCGACTCAATGCAAGCGGATTTACTTTCTCAATCTTACACCACTCAAGGATTTGCTGCTTATAATGCAAGTCAAGTCACATAATGGAGTTATTATGACCGACACTTCACTAATCAATTCCTCCCTTTAACAATTGAAGTATTTGGATGTCTACACAAACAAGCGGACATGTTTTTACATGGTTGTGCCAATGCCATTTGGAACTTTAAACGACCAAAAGGCCTTCATCTTTATGTATTGGTAACTTTTATCCGTCAAAAAATTTTGATCACATTGCAAAGATTGCAAACATCTTCCATTTTAAATTGAACGACAACCGTAGGCCTTACCACTTCCCGACTTCCACCCCTTCAAGACACACCTCCCATCACCATGGCCAACTTATTGCAAGCAATAGGTTTTTGACATAGAAAAATACAATCAACCTACTACAAGCTATTGGTTTTTGACATAGAAAAATACAATCAACCTACTACTAGCTATTGGTTTTTGACAAAAAGAGATTTCAATGCCTTGTCTAAACTAACTTGATGTCTTGTAAATTCGCCCTTTTCCTTTTTCTTATCCCTTTGTACATATTCCCAATCTACAATGTGTTTATTAATAAAGTTGTGCAGGGTTGCATCATCAAACTGTACTCCTCATTAATACCCTATCAGGGTCTTTAAAAAAATCACTAAAGAGATCACTTTTCAAGTGGCCGGTTCTCATTCCAGTGAGAACCTTTGGTGTGAGTTTCAAACAGTGTATCGCCGTAGGTGACAATATTCAAGGTGAGACCCTGATGAGTTCTCACTTTTTTTAATACCCACCCAACACTGGTTGTAACTTGCCAGTAGCTTCGAGGGTTTTGAGATTCTCACCAGGGATGGGGATGAAAGAGAGCCAACTCTTGAAAGTTTTTGCACAAAGGTGATGTAACTATAAACCTGGCTGGCAAAACCCTATTCGTACATACTTGAAGCACCATGACAAAGAGGAAATGAGAAAGGAAATTAAGGACAATTTAGAGTTATCCATAAAGTACCCCAGACTTGGGTTACTGGGTGCCAGTTTCCTCAAAACTGGGGAATAAAGGAAAAGTGAGGATGAAAACAGTACACATGGATAAAAAAGGGAGGGACCAAATCTGTTTTCTGATTCTCCTAGGAATTTCACCCCCAGTTTTGGATTTCCCTTTGGTGCACCTTCAATGTTGCTCATGTCCTTCCTTAAATTAAGCCTCGCCAAAACAAGATCCTGCAATTTGTTGAAACTAATACCCAGTTTCATGAAACAGTACCCAATTTTTCTCACTGAACAGTTACACCCAAATTGGGGATGTAACGAGAATTAAAGGGTCAAACTAGGGCCCAAAGGCAGGGTGACTTTCCAGATAACTCTGTTTTTAATCAAATATTTTCCCAATTTATTTTTCACTACATCCCCAAATGCACTACTAAAGACATAACTTATAGGTAGTCAAATTAAGCAATTAAGCCCTAGTCAGAGGTCACAAGTGAAAATGGGAGGATGGTCCACCAAGGGTGTCACATGTAGGGTGAAGCCCAAGGTAGAGAGTTTTACCGGAATAATGGCCCACAAGAGGTGGAACAATGGCCCACAAGAGGTGGAGCCAAGGCAGACCTGATTCTGGTAAATCCCACTGCCCGCACTTCATATCTTTGAAGGAATGAAGGGTAAAAAATTAGTATTACAAGGACGGGCTTCCAGAACTTTCCAAACCAACAATGGACGTCATCAAAGTGCACATTGGTCACATGCATGCTCACACAACTTTCTTAAGACAACTTATGTGTAGGTTAACACCTGAGGTCATGGGCATTATGAGAATTGGGCCTTGGACAGCATAAAAATGACAAATTTTTTTTAATAAAAAATTATTGTGATACTTGATGGGTACCTGCTTGCTGGTATCACATTAAATAAACCTTATAAAGCATTTTGAAAAACTGAACACTCACAAGTGCAAGCATTTTTGTTTTCTGAAATGCCGCGTCAGTTCTTACACTTGATAAGCATTCCTCCAAATACACAACAAGTCTTGTGAGAGGTTCTTACAATTGTTGCAACTTCACAATGTCACAAATTGAATGTAATTGAGTAGTGTTGACAATTGATACGCAAGTACTAAGGGCATCTTCCACCTCACACCTGCAAACACCCCTTTTCATTAAATCTTGCAGCAGGATAGCGTCAATCCTGCTGCGCCCTTGTATTGATGTCCAATTTGCAGCGGTCATTTTAACCCCTTCAAAATCTTTTTTCTACTATGGATTTGGACAGTGACTACTCGTCCAGATGTAAAGATATAAAATGGTCTTTGACTGTTTAAAGGGACTTTTATGACGTTTGTGGGTGGGTACAATGATCATTAAACACTATTCTATCTTAACATAAAGGAGCCAATTGCAGTTTTGGGGTGGAGATGCTCGACTAAGTATAGAAATGTGATAACATAAATGATATTGCAAACCCTCCACTGAACCTTTATACGGTACACACAAATTATGACAATTTAGTGGCCTGCCCCCAAGCTTGTATGCTAAATTATAATCCTACATGAGGCGCTAAGTCTCCACCAGTGTTTCTTTAAACAATTTTGTGATGTAGACAAGGTGGCAGTTATTCATAAATTTTGCTATAACCAAATTATGAGAGGAAAAAATGTAAGCTTCTTTCTACATTTGGGTGACTTATTAGAATGTGATATAAATCTGGCAATTTCTTTTGAATTTCTTGTCCAAAATCTGCCTATAGAAGACCCCAATTACCCCCCCCCACCCCCGCTCCCCCCCCCAAAACCATTTTTCCATCCCATGGTAGTGTCATTGATGATCAAGTACAACTCACAATGATGGCACTAACAATGTTGAGACTTGAATGAGAATTACCTATAGTCTCTAGTAGGTGAAGATGGGTGGCCATAATTTTGCTAGGTATGGAATCAATGGTGATAGAGTTTGTTGTTTTTTCAACTTACTTAACACACAAACAAAGATTTGTGATGGCTACACAAGGTTGCAATGTGTGACGACAACTAAAGTCCTTACTTTAACACTAGATGGGGCATTATGAATCATCACCATCATCAAGAGCACTGAATAATCCTAGTCGCCCATATTATAATTGGCTTCCCTCTCTTTTAAAATAGATTTTTGTGAATTTCATTTTTTTAAAACATTCTTTTGCAATGGACTTTAATAGGTAGCTTTTCAATTTTTCAAAATGGCAAATTCTTACCACATTAAAAATCATTGCTTCCCACACCGCAAAAATAAAAGGCTATTAATTTCATTTTTGTTTCATACCTTAAGTACTGACTTGTGTGCAACTTGCACAAATAAGGAAAAAATAAGATTTTTGTCAATTCTTCACCTTTTAACGTAATCGTCAAATGTAATTAAATAACATTTGGAACTTTCCATTATTAATTTATAAACACTACATGTTAACTTTCAATGTTATCTTTTATAAAGGGTTTCATGTTATTTAAATATTTACCATCCCATGAGTTTGCCAACAAGGTTTAGGTGTTATGTAAATGAGGTTTCACAATGGTGTTGAATGTTAAATTCATTATGATTTGTTTATCCATCTTAAATTTATTATTTGAGGTCCCTTGCATTTTTTGTATTGTCAATAGTTTTCATGGGTCCATGAATGTAAACCTATGTTCATTACTCAGTTTGTTTTCACCCATTATGGATTATGTGACTAACTTGGGTGCACTTGCTTTTACCATGAATAATCTCACATCCAACAATTCATAGTAACCATGTGTTTAAGTTAATTATATACCAAACCTAACCATCCCTCATGAGAATTGAAATGCCCCATTTCCATCCACACAAAAAGCGATTACGATATCTTCATCCATGCCATGAATGACTACAAAATGAAAGCCAATGTGAGACTATTCATTTTAATTAGTGTTTGAACCAATTACCATACATAACCATCCTTCATTATAATCATAATGCCATATTTTCATCCATCCAAAAGGATATTATGATGTTGTCATCCAAGCGATGAAAGGTTATAAAATGAGAGCCTCGGGTGGTACCTTGTGTTAATTAGTAAGTCACTAATGAAATGGAGGTCAAAGGTTATGGGTTGTAACTTGCAACTTGACAGTCAATTGGAACATCAAGATTTTCATGAAGGATGGCCATGAATTTTAATAATCTAGATTCTAGAGGGGCCAAAGATCATGTGCCAAAGACCAAAAGATATGGAAAATGTTCACATAGAACTTCTTAAACCCTCCCTTAACTTTAGTTATGAACTCCTTCCTTTCTTATTTCATGGTTGGAGTCATGCCATCCATGCATGCATCTTGTGTTTTGATAATAATTATATTTTAACAATAAGTATTATTCTAGTTTAATGCTCTCCATTTTGAGACCCAAATTGCATGTTTAGGACCCCACACATGATTAATATTACCTAGATTGATATGCCCTTGAATATGTTTTCTTTTTTCAAATTTTTGAAGTAGATGGACATGCCATCAAACTTAATCGCTTAATTTTGCTACATGTCAAAGAAACAAGTATATATTTTTGAGACCGCATTGTATAAGGGGACATGAAAGAACCTATGGTCTAAATGAAGCAATTTCAATTTTTTTCCCCCTTCAAAATATGGTGAATATGGGGGATCTTTTCCAAAAAATCCTTTGTACAAGTTGTTGTAACACCCTTTTTTGTTGCAATGTGGCAAAATTTTGCCACAAAAAAAACTTTGCCCTTGAGAAGACCAATATAATAACATCTATTTTTTTAATAATTACATTACATTTTTTATGATTTTATCAACTATTAAAAAACTTGGAAAAAAAAAATATTTGGAAGGAAAAAATGTTTGCCTACCATTAATAATGTCTTACACTAGAATTCCATGGTGTTGCATGTGCACATTGAAAAGTCTTGGTTATTTGCTAGGGTAGATAGGCTAGTGGGCGAACACATAAAAACTTACAACTTTTTATAAGCAAACCTCCAATCCATTTCGTCTTAGAGGCACCCATGGCGGGCACAACCATAGATATTGAAATTGCTTGATTTGGTTAAGAATTGAACAAAATATAAACCTCCGAAATAGGGGACCATTTTGAATTGGAAAAAAAATCAAACAAGCACATGCCATGTTTCCATGACCCCTTGTAAACAAGTGAACAAACAATCTACACTTGACATATGGATAAGATTTAACCCTTTATCATATTGGACAAATGTGAAATCCACATAACTATTTGTGTAAAACTATTCAACATACATCAATAGGTCAAATAAAAAATACAAACAAACTTTGAGATCTATGATGATGGGTGAAAGTTTGTTTGTTTAAACCTAAAATCTTAAGCAAGCTAAAGGTGTCATGATTTTCATATACTCCCTAATCCTCTCACTCTCCTGCTTCTTGGTCTTTATGTTGATGGGCACATGTGCAAGTTTTATTGATCATAATTGATGGAAAAATCTTGTTGCTTTTTGTGAAGCTCTTCATGATGGTCTTTGTTGTTATTTGTATGTTTTGGATGTTGTTTTTTGTTGCTTTCAATAGCTTTCTCTCCCTCTAACTCATTGTGAGCTTGTTGTGACATGTGTTGTAGGTCACAAGAACCCAAAAGCTTGGTCATTGCTTTTCTTTTGTCATTGTCAAACCCCCCTTCTCTTTCTTGGTTGCAAATCAAACTTGGGCCCTTCTTTAACACACTTTCATTTTTAGTTTTAGGTCAAGGCCCCCTCACCTAGTTTGATTTCTTTCTATGATCTTTTTTTTCTCAAACCTAAGTCTTCCTCTCTCTCTTTCTAATCATCTCTTCTTCTTCCTTGGTTACCTTCAAACTTGCATATATTTTTTGTGTCCTCCTTGTTGATCAAACCCACACACTTTTTTTATTTGATCATCTCTGTTTCTTTTCATTGCACATTGAACACATCTATTTCTCCTCCTTGTTGGTCAAACTTATTTTTCTTTGCTTGGTTGTTAATTGAATTCACCTTCCTTTTGATCATGACCTTACCATTCCACCCCCCTCCCACCTCATTGTTGTTTATTTTACATAAAGTATTGCCACCTTGCTACAACATGGCCCTTTAATAACATTGAAGCTTAAGCCCTTGCCCATGCCTTTATTTGTCCAACTATTATCATTCCAAGATTTATGCCTTTGTACCTTAATGGATGCATGTATGGGCCCTTAGCCTTATTTGGAAATTTTGATGGAATTTATCCCCTACTACTTTGATTATAATTACAAACTACACTATATTGAATTTTTTTTTTGCATGTTTTCTAATTAACCTTTGAGCATTTCAGTTAGCCACGCTTGGTGTTACATGCGTTTTACCATTTTCCTCCTTTTTTTTTTTTTGTTACCTCATTTTTTTTCACAAAATGTCCAAGTATTCATAAGACGTTACAATATGGGACTAGTTATAATCCACCAATAGTTTTTTGCTTCATGTTTTCCTTGTAGGCATATGTGGTAGGGAAAAAAAATTGTGAATTCAACATAAATTTTCTTAAGTTGGAATTGAAAAAAATTGAACATCTGGTGTTGGTCCACAAATAGTTTCACCAAGGTTTATAGTTAGTTATAATGGTTATATTTGTGTGGTGGCAACATGGCTCATAAACATATCCATGTAGAATCTTAATTTAGATTATATGTTTTCATCAACTTTGGCTTTTGATTCAACATGTTATGTTATATTGTTAACTTCACTAGCTTCTCAACAATTCTATGAGGTCCCCATTGTTGATTGTCATCAAATACCTTTAAGTTATCATATTTTTCATTTAAGTAAGGTGTGAAGTGTCGTGTACACATTGTTAGTTTTAATATTGTCATGTGTTACCTTGGGATTAAATGATCGAATTATTGTGGCTTTGAACCCATTCATAATGTTATGTTTGGATAATTATTTGTCAAGAGCCCTATCTACCCAACTAATGAGCTCTTTCTTATCTAGTTTATAATACTTGTTTATAACCACAATGTTTTTTTTTTCTTTTCTAAAGGCTATTTTGAAAGGTTTGAATAAACTTAGATCAAGGGGCTAAAGGGCATGATAAGTGTGTGAAGGTAATGCACATCCAACCCAAATTATTGTGCTTGCTCTATATTGCTTCCAAAGTTGCATGTGAACTATGCTTGTTTAGAACTAATAAATGACAATTGAACTAATATATACAAACTAGAATTGATTTCTTGAAGAAATAATATAAACTCCTTGAATAGATAATATTCATCCATGCTTTCTTATGCATCATCATAAATGTCCATAATTGTAGTTTTTTATGTAGTTGTTTCTAATGTTTTTTCTCTTGAATATGTAAAACTATAGCAAAAAATTTCCTTTGACATGTATAACACAATTCATATTGAATGATTCCTTAGACCTAGGAATGGTGATGTGGACCTATTAAGAACCCTTCTTTGCCATAACTATTACCTATGATTGAATCCTAATTTCATCGAAGTTCCAGTTGTGGTTTATAATATATTTATGTGGAATGTATAATGTTTATAGCTTTTGGTAGAAGTATTTGCATAATTCATTAGTTAATCCTTGTGCAATGTAGATATTGAAATCATTTGCAAGATAAATTGTGAGTTATGGATGTCCACACTTAAACCAAAGCACCATGAGTTTTTAGGTACACCATCTTGACATGATGTAGGTTAAATTTGAGTAAGTTTTGTCACCTTCAATTTCAGTTATTGTAATGTTATAAACAATCCACATTTTTGCATGAACTTAAAGTGCAAGCAATAAAACCTTATTCCTCTTCAATTATAATATCACTTGGTGTGAAAATTTTCTTATTTTTGGTCTTACCATTCAAATGGTTAGAAAACGATGTAAATGGATGTTCCAATGCCTACTAGCCTTCTTTAGGGATGTTACCCTCTTTCCATTACATCCATGGCCTTTTCCAACTATTCATTTGTCCATTTGCTTCTTGCCTTTACAATAAAGGTCTTGTTCACTTTTGCAATTTTTTTTACCTTGGTTGTTATGTAGGTTGAGGAAGTAGTTTAGGGTTGGATATGGCTGATCCAACAAACCATTTCTTTTCCTTTGAAGAGGAGGGACATCCTCTTAATCTAAAATTGGTAGATCAAACAAGACATTCCTTTTCTTGTGAAATACACTAAACATCATGTGAACTTGGTTTTCCTAGCCTTAATCATTAACAAGTAGGTGGTTCCAATCTAAATTTTCATCTATTGTTGCTATACAAGTTGTGTAGGTGTATCAATAATACATTGGAATTCATAATTTGACATTTTGCTCGAATTTTTTTAGCTTATGGGATAACTATATATTGTTGCATCCAAAAATAATAAATGTATTTGTTGATTTTTTCTTTTAGAACTTTTTCCCTATACTCAATTTTGCATTCATTAGACTTGTCCTCAACTTTGCATCATAGTATAAATTTTAATTATGATGCACTAAGAACAAAAATCTTTATGAACATTTTAAGCTCATCCTTTATACTTTTGGGTAGGTTAAATATGTTTTAAGTTGTTACATGGAAAGAATGAATGAGTTGTTGAACTTTTGGAATGAATTTCGCTTTCTCTTTTCAAAGTTGTGATGCTTTTATTTTGGTGGCAAATGCAAAGTGTAAGCGTCTCCTTGCTAATCATTAGGTTGTTCAATAGTTTTGGGTTGTAGGATTCCAATGCAACAATGTGTCCTTAGATATTAAGGCTTGATTTTTCATTCTATGCTTAGGATTTAAGTGTGCATTCTAAGGGGTTTAGGGCATTTATGGTGTTGTTATATCCCTTTCAATGTATAAATCTCTTCCCATCATCAAACATTTGGCCTCCCATAACGAGTTGCAAAATTTGTGGATTTGCCCTAGCTCACACCTTTAACCAATCTCTTTCTCCCAAAATATGGTCTTTTGTGTGCATTGGATTTTGACAAGAAAAAGCTTGTCACCAAACACTAACCCCATTTTAAGGTACATTGTTTACCAAACACTATAATTCCATGTAGTAGGATATGCCCGTATTTGTGTGCATTCATGTGCAATTTTATGTGCCATTATCCACTCTATCATTAAACACCTTACATAAATTAATGTATATTTATTTTAAACAAATATCAAATACTACACCCATGATTGAATGCTAGAATTCGATGCACTAGGATATGCCCTTGGAATAGTGCATCCATGTGCAATTTTATGTACCATTATCCACCCTATCATCAAATACCTTATGTAAATTAATGTATGCTTTAAAAAATCTCAATTATTACACCCATGCCAAAACACAATTACAAAGTCACTAATTAAAATTGTGAAAAAAATTGAACACAATTGTCTATGGTTGAACATTTGATCATAGGTCACATTACACATGTACATTGGTAGGTATTTGGTGAATTGCTCATAAGCCCATCCTTGAACTATTTAAGCATTCACCCATTAATCTATATTTGATGATGGATAGGTATATCATACTTGGAAAATAGTCCTTGCAATATGACATTCTCAATAACTAATGTTCATTTAGTACTAGAAGCCCAAGTTAAAAAAAATTTAAATGCCAAAATTTTAGTATAAATGATAAATTTGCAACTTTTGGGTCAAGGCCTTTGATGACCACTTTTGGAAGTGAAGTGGGCAGGGCCATTTGTTTTGTAATTTTGGATGCAAGCTAGTTGGACATTTGTAGGGATTGCACATGAACTTTGAAATGAAACATCCCACGATGAAGATAATATTTCAAAAGTGGGTGCAAATGGGATAACACAAGCCACACCTACTTGTTTTTTGACTATTTTTGTGATTATTTTTTGGTACATATTCCTAGAATATTCTTGGAAATATTTTTGAAAAAAATCTTCAAAGTCTTTAAAAATATAAAAAAAATTTTATTAAGGTTTATGTTAAAATTTTGGCAAAAAATGTCATTTTCAAAAAAATTCAAATCCATTTACAAGTCCTTTTACTGCTTAAAGTAAACATTATAGTGCTTAATGTGTGCTTTTGGTATTTTTTAATTCATTGCAATAATTCCAAATTAATTCACATGTTCCTATGATATATTAAAAGTACAACTATATAAACAAATCTTATAATTTCAACATCAAATTAAATTATGATTTTAAACATGAAAAAACCAAGCAAGTGTTACATTTGATATTATGTGTTATTGTGATTGCACCCAAGTTAATTTTAATTCCTTGAGATAAAACACCATTGTAACAAACAAAATTTGCATGTGTAAGGAATCAATATAAATAAAAAGTTCATAATCATGTTAACTTTAACTATTGTAAAAGTTTTTCCTTTCACTACTAATTTAATATCACAATATTATACACGCACACAATTATATGTATGTATTATTTTCAAGTTTAAAAAAAAAATTAAATTATTATTTGTCATTAGCTTGGTCAAATTTTCAATGTGTTTTATTATCAATTACTATGTTTGGAAATGAACAAAATTTCAACTACAAATATAAAGTAAGATAGTTGTTGAAACCAATTTTCTCCTTGGTGGTGTTTTAAGAACAATTCAACGAAATGTGATTCAAAATGATGGAGTTTTCATCAATGTCAAGATTTTCCAACATCCAACTTGGGCTCCACATTGGTATGCACTACTAATGATGATCAATGATGAAAAACAAGTATTGATTTTGTGGAAATTAAGCTCCATTTGAATGAAAATAATGCATAAATTATTTTTTCAATTGAATTGAAATTCAATCCAAATATCATTGAATTGGATTCAAATTGAATTGAGTTGAATTCAAATACATTGAATGGAATTTGATTTCAAATTCAATTGAAAAGAAATGTTATGCAAATTGGTGGAGAAGGTATTGAAAAAAATTCTCATGAATATGGTGTTGGATAAAAAAATATTTTAAAACAAAAAAAATCCAAAAATACACCTTCCATGCCTTTTTATGTGGGAATGGGTTAAACAAATTCGAAGTTGGAATTGTCTGAGTGATGACTATAACTTATGGAACCTAAAATTCCCCTACTTAAACTAATTTCAACAAATCATCATCACATGAATTTCAGCAAATACAATTTGGTGAAAACAAATGGGAAGCTCAAATTTGAAAAACATCATTCAATGAACAAAATCATAAAATCCTCTTAATTTTTCAATAATATGTTGTTGGACTAATGTGCTCTATTTTGAGGCAAAATTTTCATGGGTTCTTGATTGTTACATGACATCTTGAAATCGAGATTCAAGATGGTGAGCCATAAGCCCACATTGGAACATCACTAGATTACATGCTGAAAAATCAAATGGTTGTTGCTAGATGTTATTTTTTTTTTAAAATTATTTTGGTAACAAATGGTTTCAACCCATGGGGTGAAACTTTTCTTTAAATTAAAATTACACAAGTAAAAATATAGGGTGCCATGTATTGGTTGTTGGGTACAATTTATAGTTGAATTAAATTTAAAATAAAATAATTTTTATTTTGAGTTCCAATTTATAATTAATATCGGGTATGCATCATCCCTTAGTCCTATAAAAAAATAGGAATAAAAATGTATTAAAGATTTTAGGAATTGATTGTTAGTGGGTTCAACTAGTAAGTGAAGTAGTTTCATTTACATGCCAATTACATAGAAGTCTTGATTGCAGCAACTGCAATCATGATTTGTTTTTAGAAAATGAATCATATGTTCATTTGTTATTTGCCTAAGTTGTTTATCTTGAATGAAATGGATTGGTTGATGGATTAAAACATCAAGTCTATATGTTACTTGTTTGGCAAGAACTATAATTTATCCATCCAAAGGAGCAAATGGTTATATTTCTTTCATTACATTATTTAAACCCTTAAAAAATGGGAAATGTTACGTGTTCCTTCTTTTTATAAGTACTAAAATTAAAATTTTAAATAAATGTATATTTTTAAAAAAATACGGTGAGAAAAAATGGGTTTTCTCCCTTAAATTTCCCAAAATAACACTTTGATTAATACACATACTATATATTTTAACATTTAATGTTCCTTAGCTTTCAACCAAAGTATTGAAATTGGTATAATTTTGTTAGGTTAATGAACATTGTAGTTAATATATATTAGTGATATTCTTGTCTATGAGTCCATTTGTAGAAAGTTAGGGGAATAGTTTGGTTGGAATCTAAAAATTTGCAAGGCCATTATTATGCCATCTATATATTTTATAAACAATTTGTGTGCAACTTGGATAGAGGGACAATATTGACTAAACACAAGATTAGAGCAAGTCCACTGACACCCCTCATTTGGGCCTCTATTAATGTTTATCACAACTAAAAAATATTGTTATTATTACCCTAGCCCCACCCATAAACATGAAAAAATTGACATTATAAGGTGAAAGACTATTTAAATGCCACACTTACACTAATCATTGTATGCTACATTACAAATTTAATATGTGACAAATTAATAATGAAAATCGTGTGAAATTCATTCATTCATAAATTTGTACATTTTACACACAAATATCATGCATTGAAAACACATTTGACACATGGATAAATGCATTAACAAATGAAGTACAAACCTATGAATGAATGGATGAATTACACAAATTTTACATCTTCCTAAGAATCCATATGTCAAACGTGTTTTCAATGCGTAATATTAATGTGTGAAATGTATGAATTATGAATGAATACATTTTGTACAATTTTCATTACTAAATTGTGAAATGCTAAGTTTATGATGTAGTCAATTAAAAACAAATATTTTTTATATGGGGCCATATGGAGACCTATGTATCTTGTGCAAATTTAATAGTTGTAGGTAACCCTGAATTTATAAATTAAAAAAATTGCCCTTTGAAAAATTAATTTTTGCCAAACATTAGTTGCAAATAAAGTATTGTTAGTGAGCTTCTTATTTTGCTTGCCCTTTAGAGAATTAAATTTTGCTAAACATTAGTCCCAAGTATGGTATTGTTAGTGAGTTCCTCATGTAGGGATACAAATATTGGGGATTCAATATTAAGGTGGTATTTCCAAATGAGTTAGTAAAGGTCTTAATTGCATGCTCATATATCCCACCTCTATACTACACAATCTCAAATGTTTTACTATGCTCACTAACTTAGTGTGGGTACATCTTAAAACATGGACAAGCATTGGAGGAATGGCTCGAATACAAACACATCAATGAATGCAAACAATCGAAGGATGGGGGAAAAACGGCTTGCTTGAAGGACAAGAATCCCCCAAACAAAGTGGGGAATTTCATGAGTTTTAGGTCTGATATTAACATTCCAACCAAAAGAAAAAGAAATGGGAAAAATGAGGTTCCAAAATATTCGATGGTTCCAAAAAATAAAAATAAAAATTCCCACACTGAAAAATTCTAGACCTTCATGACACCTGTTAGCAAAGAGTAGGACTACACTTGAAACCTAGGGCACCTAAAACTTATATGGGACAATAAATGTGCATTGTAACCAGGGGCTATGCAGGCACTTAGGTGTTAAACAACCAATCATTGATGTTATTACAGTGCACATCAGAACTATTTCAAGTTTTTGATTTCAACAAAATGGTGAAATATTCATTCACTGGGAAAAATATTTTTCAATACATATTTTGATTTATTTCACAGTACAGTGCAAATTCTCTGCAATAAAAGATCACTGGTGCCCTATGACCTACACCATGTTTTTAGGTGCACTATGTATGATGTTGTTACTCAAAAGTGGCCTTCTGAGGACCAAGCATGTGGGCTAGAGGCATTGCTTAGGACTCAAGAATTTGGATACCCTCTTTACTCCTGACTTCTAAGTCCAAACTTGACTAGTTTGCATTATTCTCTAAAGTTTTAAATCTGAGTCACATTGACACAAAGAAATTCATGACTATTGCTTTACAGTGCTCCCAGAGCTGACTTCATACAGGTACTAAAACAGTGTTGTGGGGACATTTGAATTGGTAAAGTCCCCACAACACAATTGGTAAGTCCCACTTGGGTTCTTTTGAAAATAGCAGAATCAGAGAACCTTCAGTCCTGGTTGTTTCAACAACCTCAAAAAATCTGGCATTGTTCGTGAAAGAATCAGTAATGAGCCAGAGAACCATGGTTACATATCCAAGCTAGTTCTTTTTTTTAAGAACTGTGGTTCATGAAACTTAACAACTGTCCTGATATCCTCTGGGGTCCTTTGTTCCTGTTTCTAATGACCGTGCAGCAGCAGTGGTATCGTGTCTGATCCTAGCAACCAAGCATCCACATGATCGCCCAACAAGCCTCAATTTTCTTAACTGACTATGGAATGGTCAAGTCCCTGGTCATTACGTTGGGTATGGTGCCAAGCTAGCCCACTACTGAGCAAGGGAAGACCATTCCCTGACACTAAGCTCTGGGGTGGCAGATTCAATCATAAAAAAAAAAAATCATGTTTAACAAATATTTTGGTCCTATTGCAAGTGTATTGTCTTCCTGGGAAGATGATGTCATACAATGTGGTCAAGGAACTGACTTGTAATCTGCCACCGCAGACTTTAAGATTGGGGTGTGTGAACAGATTTATAGTTTAAATGAACCCTCGTCTAGGCTGAAAGTTTGCACTGTCTCCTACAAAAGAACTCAATTCTTGTGCAAAGAATTGTGAACATAATATATGTGAGAGGATGACGGTGAATCTGAAGAAAGAAATAGAAGCCTTTTGTGATGAGAAGAATGTTTGTTTTTCAGGAAGGCATTTTGGTAATGCACTTGATAACTGTACACAACCAGTTGTAATAAGTTGCAGAAGGAGGAGTTTTAAATTTTTTTTTGGTGGGTGGGGGTACATTTCAAAATGTGTGTGAGGGGCAACAATGTTTTGCTCCATTATGCCCAAGTCACTCTTCATGTAAGCTTGGAGTAGGAACAGGTGGCTTCTTGGTCGCCTGCTGACTTCATGAAGCAAGTCAGTCAGTCCCATCCTTAATATTCTTTAAGGAGACAGAATCTCCAGAAAGAAAGAACTGTGCATTCTTCATAACCACGATAAAAAGACAAGTAGGAGAGGTCTTGACCCCTTTGTGAGACAAATACCTGATGCAAACCCCTGCATTTTGCATTGCAACATCTGGCTCCTCCATCTCCAGCCATCTAGGGTTCAGGTGGCTATTGAATATCAACGATGCTGGCTCTTCTTGCAACCTATATCCCATGGTCACGATGCATTCCACAATTTGTTTTAAATTTCTTTTGCTGCATGCAGATCACAGGGCCTTTTTCTAAGAAGCCTTTTGGCCAAAATTTGAAGCAGGAAAAAAGAACACTGTGCAGGAGGGAATAGGTGCGAGTGGTCAGCCAAAGTACACAATTGACAAATTCCAAATCTATACAACAACATTCAGAAATTTTGACAGTCGGTGAAAAGCTGTCACTTGAAGAACATACTTTATGTCAACATGTGGGCTATGAGACATACTTACAAAGTATTCCACAAACTTGACAGACACAGAGAAAAGCTGTTCCTTAAAGACCTTACTTTCATTTCAACAAGTTGTCTGTGACTTCACTGTTGCTGGCAGAGTGGTGTTTGAAATATTTAGACAATTGGATCTGCAATTTTACATTACAAATATTCGAGTTTATCTGTAAAGGCGGCCTGTCTCAGGGCCCTCATTTCACCCTCTAATCCCTGTTTCATCCCCAATTTGAGAATATTCATAGGGTGAGCGAAATTGGGTACCACTTTCTGAAAGTGGGTATCAGTTCCAAACATTTGTAGGATCTTATTCTAGCAAGGCTTGATTAAGTGAAGAATATGAGCAGCAGTCAAGGTGCAGGTAATGCAAATCCAAAACTGGGGGTGAAATTCCTCCCCCCAAAAGGTGAGAAAACTAGTTTGGTCCCTTGTTTTTTTTCCTCCTGAATACTGTTTACATCCTGACCTCTCATTTTATCTCCAGTTTCAGCCAAACTGGGGCCCAGTAGCCTAGCCCTAGTTTGGGTGTACTTCACAGATAACTCTAATATTGGGTAGGAATGGATTTTGCATGGTGTTGCAGAACAGGCTGTGAAATTAGCCTCTTGATGGAAATTTGGTACCTGAAACTGATAATCAGCCATTTTTGCCAAACTGGTTCAAAATGGTCCAGCAGCGACCATTTGAATAACTCAAACTTTCACAATTCTTTCATACTTTAAGAATAAATTTCAAATGGTCATATCCCACATAAAATGCATCTATTGATAACAACAGTAGAAACTCTCATAGTAAACTAGGCATGGAGAGTTCAAATCCTGCGTTTTGTTCTGCTGCAAAGGTGCAGAGTTTTGGCCAGAAATTTGTCTTCTTTTGACCCATCTCTTTGGGGATTATTAAATGGAGAACATCACTGACAGGTGCAGTGTTGGATAGTTCTTGCCAATTCATGAGACCTGCATTTTGAGTAGGCAAGAATGTCTCTAAATTTCACAGTAGTCTACAGATCATGGCAGGGTTCAGGTTTTCATGCAAAAAATTCCAAAACTGGTTCCAGTTTCCATTTACAGAAGAAAAATCAGGCAGTTCCAGATCCACATCTTTGCACTAGAAACATAAAACCAATTCCAGATTTAATGGTTATTGCAGGAATTTTTGTGTGTTATTCTTGCTTATAAGCAATAGGGGGCTGATTCTACACACCCAGCACGTCGTCAAGGACATGATTTACATTGTTTAATGGCGGATCAACGTTTTACATTGCATTATATAGTTATGTAATTACACACAAAAAAATCTAGATTCCCGAGTTTCCAATACATCACAGACAGTTTTTGTGGCTGTAGTTTATCACTCCAGAAAATATTCTACAGAGGGCCCTGTTCTGCCCCCTTCAAAGTTTTAATTTGCCTTACATTTCCAAACCAAATCACTGCCATCTCCTTGTGCAGGTATTTATTTAGGTTTTCCCCTCAGTGGGATATGGCTGGTCATCTGCTGGTTCTACTTTTGGTTTTGGTAAATTCCACTTGTGATGTGAATCAAAGGCGGGGAGCACCCGTTATGCACTGGAACAGGCCCTGGTAGAACCAGTTAGCACCTTATGGAACAATATCTTACCCTTACTGGGCTCAACCCATTCATTCCAAGTTGTTTTCTGCAGCCTGCATAGAGTACATAGTGCTGATCCCATATAAGTGCATGGCTGATACATCATGTCTAAGATTACCTGATCAAGTATTGCATAGTGAAGTGTTGAAGCACTGGAACAAACATGTCTTTGGAGACTCTCTTATTTTGTTGGCTTATCATCAGATCAAAGAGCAATATGAACAAACTATTGGTTTTCTGTCTCTTAAATTCTAAAATTCAATGCTTAACATACTCTAAAAAATGCAAAGGGAGAAGAAGGTGATAGTATTTGCTCACATCAGCAGTACATTTCCAAGGTAAGTACTAAGTACACACAGGCCTGCTTGATTCATGGGATAATATTGGTTGAGGTAAGTACTAAGTACACAAAGAATGTTTCCAACATCAGCTACCGGATAGAAGGATACTTTCAGTTGAGGGCATGTTTGTGTAGATATTTGAGATTTCAACTCCCTATTAGTGGATGGAAAACCTTGGCAAATCAAATCCTCTGAAAACTTTGTAGCAGGCATACCTACACCAATTCCTTAAAGATGTGGGTTTGGTATACATGAGTTCTGCTGATTAGCCCAAATACAACAGTCACCTTGTCACCATGGCAGCACAAACAAAATGCCATCTCTTCTTTGTCTTCTAAATCATGCAGTACATACCCAGGGTTGTTCATCAGCCCAGGTAATCTCTTCAAATGATACCAACTACTTCACCACATTCTTCAACACTCTGCAGCATCATGACAATCAAATCAAAGATGCAAAGCCCCTCTCATGTACAAATTGTTGTGCTTTTGCAACTAACGGATATCATATAGAGTCCCCAAAACCGTCATTCACTTCAGGCAAAATAACTTTAAAGAATGTCACAAAAAATATATCCACAGTCATTCAAAAGAATTCCACAGCTAAAAACATCACTTACATTCCCACTTCTGCTACCCAAATTTATGAGGGCCACATTTATGATTTACCTTCATTGACCTGGTGTAAAGCAATCAGCCAGCAATCCCAACTCTATGCAACATAAGGAACACAACACCTCTAGGTACGATTGTAGAAGAAGGCGGATCCACCACAAACAAACAAACAATGTAGTAAAAGGGAAAAAAGAGAGAAGATTGTCCAAAAATCCTGAAGGCTAGGAAACTTGCAAAAGCAAAGGGGGAGATGCTTGAAAGTATATGGGTATACAGGATACATTAAGATACACCTCAAGCTCCATGAAAAGAAGCCTTTCTTCCTTGTTTTCAAAGTCCTCACCTTATCATTTCCTCATTAGCCCATCAGTCTTTTGGATTTCAATTGTGAGCTGCAGAAATGTACAAATGCAGAAAATGTTGTTTGCCAGCCACTACTACTCTCATTTTTATGAAACCTAAGATTGAAACCTAGATGCAAAGGACAAAATGTTCCTTTCAGTATAATTTGCTAAGAAAGATATCTAACAAGAACTATCTGAGGACTGAATTTGGCATGAAATGTGAGGAGCATATCAACCATCAGCATCAAGTAAGAAAAGCCATACTCTGGTTTTCTTGCATCCACATGAGCGGTCAGGGAACATTTGTGAACTCAATAATCAATGTGCCATTTGAAGAGGAAAACCATCCAGGCCCTTCACCATGAAATTGCTGCATGCAGCCTGATAGGCATCCCCTGTTCTCTAGACTGTTGGTCTTGGGCCACCATGAGTCCTCTTGCGATTTGTCAACATCCCCATCATCTTTCATTTACCTGTCTTTCCTAGTCAACTTCCTGCAAGAGAAGATCTGAAAGGTGTTAGTTGCATGGAGAGCTTGCAGTTGGGCCAATCTTTTGCTCTTTCTCAATCACTAACACGAGCCTCCTTAAACCCTGGCTCATTATACATACATGGGAATGGATTTACATAACGATTTCACAAAATGGATTAGCATCCATCACTTCTATGTCTGCCATCACCATCTGCTTCCCTTCAAACCTCTTAGTTCAGAGCATGCCTGATGGCAGCCCTCTATCAGTATTTGGCACATCCAGTGTGCACTGTTTAGTTTCTCCCCTGTCCCCACCCATGAACCTAAAAAGATGGACTGTACAAAGTGAGAGACTATTTAACTCTTACCACCTGGGCCAATCATTGTAGTTGGCCAATGAGAAACAGTCATTTCCTGCTACCAGCGCTCTAGAAGGGCCCTGAAAACGTGTGCACTTTTCCAGGCACCCAAGCAGTTTCACAGTGTTTTTCTGCAAGTCTTCATCCAAAAAGTAGTGTACAGGGGCATTTTAATGCTGCTGCTGGGCATGCTCTAAGAGTAAAGCCCACAGAACTGTAAACCGCAAACCCTTCATGTGAATTGTGTAAAGAAAAAACCTACACATGACATTACAGGGAAGTGTGGTGGTGGATATAGTTGCAAATTCATGTCATCCTTGAAGGAGATACACATCTTCATTTTACAGGTGCATTGAACTTCCTTGATGGGAAGCTTCATGCAAGAGCCTCACTTTCTCTTCTTGCCCAAAAGAAACAAAGGAGGAATGGAGGCTGAAAGCCGGCATCATAAACCTCTGGATAGATGGGGATTTACAAAACTTCAGATCAGCAACAACCAAAAAGGCTGACACAAAAGCCCCACAAAATTCCCACCAAACAAGCAAAGACAAACATTGAATTGCTGTGTGTGTGTGTGTGTCTCTCATGGGACCTTGGAAGAGGTGGCGATCAAGCTCCTGGTGATGAAGAAGCTTAGCATGTGAAGATGATGATGACGATTGCTGATGAAGAAATTTATTCCACTGCATCATTATTCTTGAGAACAAAATCAAGAAGCAGATGGGTTTCTTTCTAGTATGGCTGCATGAGTTGAGGATGGAGTTGGTTGATGTTTGGTTGACAGAGAGGGAGATTTTTGTGAACACAATCCATGTCAAGCTCCTCAGATATGGTAATTGCTTGAAGGATGATGTAGGTTAAAGAGGCAATGGATTTGAGTCAAGTTTTATCCCCAGGCTCAGGCATTATCCCATACTGAAATGCATAGAAAACTGAGTCTAATAACAGTGAAAATCCATAGATTATATTATTGTGGATGAGATTGAACATCCCATAGAGTGGTTTGGCTCAGAAGCTCTTGTTTGCATCAACCTTTGTGGGTGCTGCTGCTTGTACCCAGGCAGTTGTCCAGGGGCATGCTCCCTTTTTATGCCATAATGCTTGCTCCAATTTTTGTCTCAATTTGACAGAAATGTTTCTATTCCACTTGCTCCAGCTTTTGCATCATCTGCTTTGGCTGTCATCTGCCACACTGATACATCTCCAAATTCAATTGATCACACCACTTCATGCAATCACAGAAATAAACGTATTTCCTTGCTGCATATTGTCCAGCCAACAATGTGTAGGGTATGTCAAGCTCTGTTGGCTGGATGCATTTGATTGGAAATTTCCAACAGGAACAAACCAGTGCGTTGCAGTTAATTCAATTTTCGAAGAACCATCAGTTTCAGTTTTCTTAATATTTCAGAATCGAAGAATCGCCAATCCCGTTATTTGGGTAAAAAAATCAGAATCAAGTAACCATCAATTTTGGTTCTTTCAAAAACCTCAAAGAATCAGTGGTTTTCACAGAGAACTGAGCGGGTTTTGTAGGCGGTTGTTTGATTTGTTTTTGAATACATTTGAGAACCGTGGTTATACATCAGAATCCATCCTTTGATTTTTTTGAGAACCATGATTACGAACCCTCAGAATTTCACCCTCATAAATGGTGGGGTCTGCTCGTGTTTCTGATAACCACTAAACACGGGAAGGAACCCACCTGTGGAAAGGACAGAGAGTGAAGGTCACATGAAACCAACGGGTATATTTCTTTGGTATATCTGTGAAGGATGTTGTGATACCTGATCTCAACCCTTGCAGATCTAGGTGTAATGTCTAACATAGGGACCATTACTTGGAACTCCTTCATGAGGCTGCTCACCATCTATGGACTCGGTAACTGGCAGAGGGCACTGGTTATCAGGAACAATCGAGGTGCAATGTGCGGAGCCTATTTCCAGTAACCAGTGCCCTCTTGCTGGTTACCAGATATAACCATCCCTATTGAGAATCAAGATGCCTCCTTTCATTCACTCAGAGAGCACTTATGATATTTTCATTCACGTGGAGATCAGTTATGAATTCATTGGGCCAATGAGAGGTTGTGCACGCACAGGAACTTGTGCTAACAAACGGGTTGCTAATGAAATGCAAGTAGAGTGGGACCTTGCACTAACAAGTAGGTTGGTAAGGAAATAATGCAAGTAGAAGGTTATGGCTTGTAACTTGTGACATGATAACCAATCAAAGTGCCAAGATTATCCTTAGGGATGGTTATGGAAGGAAAATTCTTTGTAGGGTAAAGCCCTATGAGGGGGACATTCCCAAAATAAGGGGCCTCGAACAAGGCAAGTCTGGCCCCACATTTTGGGGCTTTATCTATTGTAAAGAATGAGGCAAATGCTATCATGAAATTAAACGTTTGTACATGGAGAGGTGGAACATGGGGAGGATTCTTATCCAGAACTCTTTAAGAATGGGCAGGATCTTACACTTATAAGTAGGCAGAACTTGTCTCCCACTCTTAAGGAGTAGGCATAAGTCCTGTCTTCTTTTGTAGGAGGGATATTCGTGGATATAATGTGCTTTTGATTGGCCAATGATAATGATTGGTCCAGGTGATGAACTAAAATAGTCTCTCCATTTATATTTTTCAGTTTTCCACTAGAAGGGGTGGGGAGGGGGAATAACTAAGACTGAATTTTGGAGGTGATGAATAACGGTAAGGGAAACTAATGAAGCTGCTCTTGTTGTCCTTCAAAGGGGTCTAATGTGTAATCCTTCTAACTCATGGCAAAAGGAAGGGGAAAAAAACCAAGTTTCCTTCAAACCCCAAGGGCACTTTTCCTTCAATCCAAAGAACAATTCAAAAACAAAAGAGAGGAAAGTTTCTTCCTAATGCCATCACTGGGCCAATAACCCAAGGTTTGCATCTTGAGAACATAGTGAGGGCCTTAGGAAGAACTTTTCTGCCATTAGCCTTAGGGTCTTCACCATGCCATTAACCCAAGTTTTGTAGCTCGAGGACATAATGAGGGCCAAGGGAAGAAGCCTTCCCAAGCATAAGGGTTTGTCCAATAGTGCCTCACCAAACTCACACTCCAACCTCATCTTAATAAGGCACTTGTCACTACTACAAAAAATGGCTTTTATGCTCCTTACATTTCGACTACAATGATTATGGAGTTAACCACACTTGTCCATAATGATTAATAAATTTATTTTTAATAAATAAACAAGTAAGTGTATCTAATGCGAGTAATTTCAAATGATATTATAAGCAAATCAAATATGTCAAAATATATGATAGTCGTAATTTTTTTGATGTGAAATATGACAAGAAAATAAATTATAGAATTCATTTTTTGTTTAGAATGCTTCATATAAAAACACAAATAGGGACACCAACTAAAATATAACAAAATGATATGTGAGAACATGGAAGTTCAAACTAAAATGTTATTATGTTATTTTAGATAATTAAAAAATAGAACATAATTAAATATACATTTGAAATTTGAACTAATGCAATGCCTTTAATTAGAAATTAGAAATTAATTAAAATTTTAATTAGATTTATAAATTAAAGACATGTCAATTTCAATTATATAATCTCAAGAGTGAAATTCATTTCATTATCAAATTCTTAAAACTAAATTTTAATACAATTATTATTCTTGGATTTTTTCCCAACTCAAGATGTAAAAATTTATGTAATTAAAAAAATAATAATTAATATAATTTTTTGAATAAATTAATTGGAATTTAGATATATTTAAAATTATTTGATACATTTTACATTTAAAAATTAGAAAGCATTGTAAATTTCAGTGTAATTATGAAATTAAATTATGAAATAAATTAAAAATTATGATATTACTAATGTAGATGTGTAATCAATTTTACTATAAAATTAGTTAATTATGTAATAAGTTTATAATGTGCCATATTCCCAAAAAAATGTGTTTATATATTTTGTGATACCAATTTTTATCACCACATGATGTGATGGTCAAATAACAACCTTGGGTTCTAGCCAAGAAGTTGAGGGTTCAAATCTCATTTTGAACAAGTTGTGAACATGATATTATCATGATGTTATGTCATGGGTTCACCAACTTTCGGTAGTCAACCCAAAAAATAAAATTGGGCATTGGAGTCACAAGTTGAGCATGAACATGACTACATTTTGGACTCATCAGTAGTTCAATCCAAAAAAATGATAAAATATATTGTCATTATTAAATAATTTATTATTAGAGTTTTAAAAAGTAAACTAATATTGTGATGTTACCTAGTAGTTTCAATCATCTTTGTCAAAATAGACATCCACACATTGTCAACAATTTAATCAAAATAGATGCTAGTGCGCATTCAATCAAGTTTTTGGCCTAAAGTATGTTTGATTGATCCATTTTTGTATAGCATTTGATATGACAAAAGATATGATTATAATTTGTCCAAAAAAAAAAGTGTAAAACTTCTTATTTATAGTAATGTGTTGAGGCAAACAAACCAACAAGCAACTTGCCCCAAAATCTCCTAGTAGCACATGAATCTCGCACAACATAATGCACTTATCCTATGAGGCCCATTGCATTAGCATCCTCATTGGCTTCGCCCCTCTCATCATTGTCATGCTTCAACTTTGCTTGAGGAGTTCACTACCATTTTCAACATATACGTGGCCCAAACCTCCACCAAATAAATGCACCTTTGGAAAGCACTAATAGAGTTGGAAGTCACCACAAACCATTGAGTTTTTGACATTGATTTCAACATGCATGAGCAAGTCACAAGCTACTCCTTTTGAGCCCATCATGACATGAACAATGTAGAATAAGTTGCTTGGCACCACCACATGTTAAAGTGGAAAGTTATGGACTTGTGGAATCTAGACTCATTTAGAAAACTCTTCACCAAGAGTTTCACATTTGACAATAGGAGAAGTAACACCAACTTGATGATATCAAAATCATATCGATTTTACATCTTTGATGAATTTGATAAGAAATAGGGACATCTTGACCTAACTACGTTGCTAAAAAACATTTTTGACCACTCTTTAGTGGTTTTCTAGATTTGTCAACACTATTATATATTGCCCCCCAACCCTTTCTTCGACCTCTCCATCTTAATGAATTTAAATTGCAAATGTTGTTTAATCCAAGTTTGGAAAGACTTGTGGTCAACTCAAGGACATTTTAGATTGATGGACTAGGTTACTTTGAACCTTGCATAAGTCCAAAACTCCAACACTTAGGTGGCCAAAACAAAGAGCAAGAATTAAAGAGAACACTTTTGATGCCTTTCATGGAAAGTAGCATTGGTGGAAACTCATTTGCAACTAGACTTGCAAAATGAGTAGGTGTGATAGATTCTCTCCTCAACCTAAACTCACTTTCAAAACAAATGCAAAAGGAATTAAAGGTGCAAATCACCATGATTGATTCCAATTGGCAACAATTTGGGGATACATGGTCTTGAACTTTTTTTTGGTTCCAAAAGAGCCAACCTAAGTGGACCATGATCCAAAGTCTTATGGTCAACAAAAAGATATTTTTTTCCCAAAAAGAATTATTGATATACATAAGTAGCTTCTAGGAGGCCCTCCAATATAAATTGGAGGCACTTGATGATGAAATGACAGTAGCTTGGGTGGAATATTGGTTGAATGTCCCATTCAAAGTAGTCTCGTGCATGTATATAGACTTAATCAAACCCATCACCTTGCAGGAGCTTACCAATGCCATCACATCCCTCCCAAGGGGAAAAACACCCTAACTATAACGCAATTTTGACAAAAGCCTTCCAAAACACAATCGACCAAATAGCTTTCACATCTTAGAAAAAGAATTCATGCTAGATACAATAGGAAATGGGCTTATCATTTTGATTCCCAAATTTAGGGGTAAGTTAAAGATTGGCAATTGGAGCTTGATCACCTTCCTAGGTGGGGTGCATATAATAATGGCCAAAATTTTCACCCAATGCCTTCAAGAGTTCCTACCCACCATTATCCAACCAAACCAAACAAGGTTCATAGAAGGTAGAAACATCATTGTCAACCTATTCCTCACCCAAGAAGCAATGGAACGGGCAAGGAAAATGGGCAAGATAAGTGGGCAAGATCTTGCCAATCCAATTGAATGCTTGTTTGAAGTCTAAGCATGCAAAATCTTTGAAAAGGCATTCAATTGGATTGATTAGAATTTTTTATTTTATGCCCTCAAAACCCCAGGGTTTCATTTCCACTTGGATAAAATGGGTTTCAACATTTTATTGTGCCACCACTTTTTTAACAAAGTTGAATGCATATGGGAAGTAAGGGCTGTCCTTTGCATTTTCCTAGTCAATGAGGCAAGGATGCCCCTTGTCATTGCAATTGTTCATCCTAGCGCTAGATGTGTTGGGCCACATGTTGGACAACTTGAAATACACCATTCGAGGACTTTCCCTCCCAAGTGACATTGTCACATATAATCAATCTTTTACAAACAACATCGCTTTCTTTTTTGAAAGGTGGGCAAGGGGTGGGGGGGGTGGGGGGGGTGTGGGGAAGAGAATTTGGAGGTGGTAAGAAATGTGCTCTAACTATTTTGCAAGGTCATTTGGGCTTAAATTAATTGGGGTAAGATTAGTTGCAATTTGGGTTTCCAAGAATGTAAAAACCGTAGACTAAGGTGAAACAAATGACTTTACCTAGGGGCACAACTAGCTTGGGGTTTATGTACTTAGGGTTATTGGTAAGTTTTCAACTTCCATACAAAGTTAATTTTGACAAGCTATTTCATACCATCAAAGCCAAGTTCATCATTTGGGCCAACAACAAACTATCTATAGGAAGGAGGGTCCTGGTGATGAACTAGACCTTCTATTAACATCCAATTGGTATATTGCAGCTTGTTGGAGCCCAATCACCATGTGCACCCAAATTAAAAATACAGTTCGTAACTTGAGATGGGGTGAGAAGGAGACAAGATCAAAAGTTAAAACCTTATGAAACATTGCCACATTGCCCATAATTTTAGGTGGAATGGGGGTGATTGACTTGACATTTAAAGCCCAAGCCCTTTTCATTCGAGTCTTAGTAAGGGGGTTAACACCAAGATTGAAACTATGGAAAAGTTTTGTTTGATGGCAAATTGTAAACTTTTAGCCAAAAGGCAAACGTTCAAAACAATAACCTCCCAACCTAGTTTGGATACTCTTAGCTCACAAGATTACCCCTATTGTAATTCAATTCATGGGATTCAATTATGTATGCTTAGATCGAAACGAAAGACAATTTGATAAAAAAACAACTTGCAACATTTGAAGAAACTATGTATTAACCATTGTTTGGCAATATGGTGATCATTAATTAGGTAGGTACACCATATGAAATGGATTTCGCCAAGGCTTACTCAACATCACTTGAGCGAGTTGCCACACAATTAACAATATTTGGGACATATCTATGGGGTCATATAAACATGTCATTGAATTGACATTCGCATTTAGTGAAAACCAACCTTGGACCTTTGGAACTATTGGATAGCCACATTATCGTGGATTGGGGAGTTATTTCAATGACTCATCAAGTTGGTAATTGGGTTGACTTGAAATTAGTTCTTTTATTCACATCACTGAAACGGGTCTATAAAATGAACAATATTCACTCCCACTTCATTGAAATAATGGAGTTCAAATTTGCCCCTACTTCCCCTAATTTGAGCTTGTTTATAGTTTTGTTCATTTAATCTTTGTTGACCTTAATTTAGTTTTGGTCCTTTCCCAAGAGCACAAATGTCATTCAAATGTTTTAAAACTTGTCTTTATTAATATGTTTAAGACCCAATTTTGGTTCCACAATGCAATTTCATTAATTAGTCACTTTGAATTTCAATGAATGGACATGATCAAAGGACAACATACTTAAATCTACACCATTCCTTGGCTACACAATAAAAAAAAGTATCAACTTTGCATGAAATTGAACAAGTGGACTCACACCTTGTTTAATTTCTCCTTGAGTTTGGTGTGAGGAAAAACCATTTTCTAACATAAACCATTTTCTAACCTTGGTAGAATTTGTCTTAGTTTGCATTTGTGAAAGGTAGCAACATTTATATGTTTAGCACTCAACTAGGGCCTCGTGGTTAGCTCTTGGCTAGCTAAGATGTGACTTGATGCAACTTGTTCCAAAGTTGGTCTGTAACCAACAACTATCCCCTCCCCCCCCCTCCCCCATTTGCTTCATCAAATGTTGTGATGTGCAATTTGCATGGTTTGGGACCAAAACAATTCACCACCCATGCAACCCAACATTTGGTTCTAAGCCCTTTTCAACAACATATTCTTTCAAACAAAGGAAACCTTCACCTCGGCCTCTCACAACACCTTCACATTCAAACGCTAACCCTTGGACATCTTAAGGTCCTTCATTGTCTACTTCATGTGGAATAAGATGTGACCTTCAAATATAGGGTCACTACTCCCAGTCACACAATTTACACAACATTTGGACTTTGATAATTTAAGTCATCATCACACTTGGAAGGATCATACGAAGGATTTGGAGTTTCACCTCTTATAGATTTAATATCTTTTTGAGGAGGACTTCTATAGGATCTAACTTAGTTGGAAGTTTCCAAAAGTGTTAAGAAAAATCTTTGAAGAATGGGCTTAAAAGTTTTTAGAAGATGTAAAACTTGTAAAAACTTGTAGAATTTTTTAATTTAAAAGTCATTGGAAACGTTTAAAAGTCATGGTGAATGTAAGCTTCTAAAAGACATGGTTAGTGAAAGTTTTTAGAATATTTGGTTAACATTTTATATAAACTTATAAAATGTTTAGTTTGTGGAACTTTCTAGAAGGTTGATGATCTTTTAAAAACTTTCATTTGATAGTATGAGAAGAGGTCAATAGGGCATCACCCTTCAATCTCGCCAATGCAAGTTATAGCTTTTGTACTTTTAGTTCATCTCATGTTTAGCTTGCTTTAAGCTTTATTTAAGCAATAAAACTATCTAATTTTTGTTTATTGCTGAATTTCTTATTTGTCAAGTCTCTTAATTTTCTCCTAGTTGTGTTTCTAGGTGTTTCCATGGTACGGTGTACACAATTGTATCAAAATTGGAAATATATATAATATCAAAAGGAATAACACATAAAATTTCACTCACTTTGAATTCTTTTTTAAATCACATATGGTTTATTTGGGCTTTAAAAGTAGGACAAATTATATATTCCATGAAGATGCCATTAATTCATACGTTTTCCTTTATGTAATTTACACCAATAATGTAATATTATATATTAAAAACCTTGTTTAATTAACAAAAAATTATGATTTTTATTAATTTATTAATTTAATTTTATCTTTTAAAAGCAATTAAATTTTTTTTACCCAAGTACATCTTTGTGGGGGAACATTTTACAACTTTAAAATATCATAGTCATCAACATTATCATAACATAATGTATTATTGAACTTTTATTTAACATCTAGTATAAACGTCATTATTTTAAAATAAACTTAAAGTTTTCATGAAAAAGATTATTCACTATGGTTGTCTTTTTGTATGTGAAAAATTTATGGACAATTAAAAAAAAAAACTTGTATTTTCTAGTCCTTTTGTTAAAGTACAATCTTTGTGACAAGTTTTCACAAGTAAAAAATGTATTCTCATCAACCATTGAATTGTTCAAATATGCACCAATATCATAACATAATGAGAGTTTATGATGTGATTCATTTTTAATTCCACATTTCTAGCACAAAATCTTCTTCAAATACTTAAAAAGCCACTTCAAAAACATGTTGTAGTGAAAATTGTAACAATTTGACTCCTTTTTCTCTACACCATACCATGGAAACACACTTTTGTCTTCTTCTTGACAATTTGCACCATTGAAAATGCAATTATACTAATTATGGACATCCTTCAAATTTTTGCATTTTTGAAAATTTTGATCAAGCTACCATGTTTATTGATGGTAAAGATTTTAGGGTAAATAGAAGGCATCTATAGGAGGTTTGTTTAAAAAAACCACACCATTTGAACTTCAGATGAGAGAAAAATTGACGGTCAAGGATGCACATCCAATGGGAATCATTAAATGACAACCTTTGTGATAATTTTTAATCATCTTGTATAAATTTAGCCCCTTCAAACATTCCATTCATTGTAACACATGCAATAGCAAAAACTGGGAATTGGAGTTGTTAGGTGTTGCCCAAGTTCAAAAAAAATTCAATTTAGGTTGAAAAGCACAAATGGAACATCACAAAGGGCAAATTCAAAAGGTATGACATGTCCCCTATAACAATAGGTGTGTCATGTTTTAACCTAGGAAACTGTAGATA
>Ga0209208_10001622_pt1 | contig 31882 bp, 30 predicted proteins | sample S1TSphfallax_3_FD_187694 | JGI IMG/M metagenome (GOLD analysis project Ga0209208, IMG submission 187694) | Host-associated microbial communities from peat moss isolated from Minnesota, USA - S1T2_Fd - Sphagnum fallax MG (SPAdes) (version 2) | ecosystem: Host-associated > Plants > Peat moss >...
TTGAATTAATTTTTAAATTTTTTTTTCCTTCTTCTTCTTCTTCTTCTTCTTCTTTTCCTAATAAAAAGATTTTGTGAAGGAAAATAGTGAATTTTGAAGAATATTTTATTTTGTCAAAAATGAAAATTTTTTTTCCAGAATTATTCAATTATTTGACGTTTATGTGTGAAAGCTGCCAAGGTACTTAGAGGTATCCAACTGGCTTAGGTAGGTACTAGGGGTACCTAGTCTAGTCTAGTCAGTTCCCCCCCCAATTCTCCTACCTACTAACCTACTAAAGTTCAAATTCCAGCCTCCAGGAATGCTACTAGGTACCTACTACCTACTAACCCCCTAAGTTCAAATTCCAGCCTCCCGGCATGCTACTACTAGGTACCTATACTAGTCCTACTAGGTACAGCCTACTACCTACTACTAGACTGCCGTAGCTTCTCGTGTCGGAATCTTCCGCACGAGAGGCAATTCTTCGCAGCTCTCTTGTAGAATTCGTTTGCAGCAAAATCTGTTTGTGAAGTTGCTGGATTGATGGAGTTGATGAAGCTGCAGAAGAAGTGGGGAGCATCGGGAGCAGGTGAAAGAGAATAATAAGTGTCGGAAGAAGCAGAGGGGTTGAAGAAGAAGAGGCGGAAAATAAAGCTGTTTTGGGAGAGGTTTTTGTTTTTGGGGGGGCTGCAAATCCGTTTTTTGAGGTTGCTGTTTGATGGGAGTTGATGAAGCAGTAGCAGCGTCGGCGGTGGGAGGCAGCTGAAAGAGAATAATAAGCATCGGAAGAAGCAGAGGAGTTGAAGGAGAACAAAGAACAAGAACAAGAGGAGGCTGAAAATGGAGCAGTTTCGGGAAAGTTTTTTTTTGCCGCAAATCTGTTTTTTGAGGTTGCTGATTGATGGAGTTTGATGAAGCAGCAGCAGCAGTAGTATCGGGAGCAGCAGAGCGAGAATAAGGATCAGAAGGAGCAGAGGAGTTGAAGAAGAAAAGGCGGAAAATGGAGGAGCTTCGGAAGCGGAAGAAGGAGAATAAGGATAGGAAGAAGCAGAGGAGTTGAAGAAGAAGAAGAAAATGGAGTTGATGAAGCAGCAGCGGCAGCATCGCGAGCGCAAGAAAGGAGAGTAAGCATCGCAAGAACCAGAGGAGCAGAAGAAGAAGAAGAAGAAGAAGTGTGGTGTCGGCTCTACCTGCTTCAGGAGACAGACAGGGAGGCAATTGGAGGGAGGCTTTGAACTTCTGGGAGGGAAAGGGCGACTGCTCCGACAGACCTGCGGAAATGGAGAGTCCTGCGTATAACATCCTCCCATTGGAGGGTCCTGCGATGATCGAGAATGCCGCCATGAACTTTCCCGAGGTACGTTGGGACGTTGGAGACGTCGAGCATGTGTTTGAGAAGCGGGTGTTATAGAGTTGATGGTAGCTAGCGTGAGTTGCAGCAGCTTGGCACACGTTCACAGAGCCAACATCAAAGTTTTTCTGCTTTTATCTTTTTTTTGGCAGGTGCGAGCAGCTATTGGTGCATTGAGGGCTGTTGGTGAATTGAGTATCCCACCAGAGTTGATGTGGAACCCAGACATGGATTTGCTGGACTGGCTTGGTGCCTTGTTTGGCTTTCAGGTGAGGGTTTTACCAATTGATGACCTGAATTTGCAGCAAAAGAATCTCCTTGATGTGAGCCCTGTCCCACTAGTCTCTGATGGGAGGCGGTTTTGTTGTCTTGCAGAGAGATAATGTCAGGAATCAGCGGGAGCATCTGGTTCTTCTTCTAGCCAATGCGCAGATGCAATTATATCAAGATGGGATGTCATGGGACAAGGTAAATTTAAGGCATGCCACTTTTTGTTCCTTTTAGAGGCTTTGGTGTAATCATCACCATTAGTTTCCATGTAGTGGAATGCATATGAGTTTCTCCTTCTCCCAAATATATTGCTTCAGTCTGTATCTATTCAGTGTTTTTCGGGTTAGGGATGATGCTGCAATGATCACTGCTCTTAATTGTGCGGCACTGCGACAGCCATCGTGTGTGGTAGGTTCTGACAATTCAGGTCTTGGAAGAGTTGGCTTCAAATTTTGTAGTTTTTGTGCTCCAATTGGATCTGCAGGGTGGCCATTTAAACATAAAATGAGTCCCCTTGTGGGAAAACACTCTCTCCTCTGTACATGAGATAGCTGCAGGGATTGTGCTCTACCCATCAAAATTTGAAGTTTGCCTTGTTGTGTTGCAGCTTGATGAGAATATGATCAAAAGGATTCGCAAGAAGGTGACAGAGAATTACATCTCTTGGTGCAGGTTTGTGAGGAAGAAACACAATTTGAGGTGAGGTCACATCTCAGAACACTGTACCATATGGATTTCCTTTGCAGGAAAATGCGGCAGTTTTTTTAGTAAATATTGCTCAGTTTGTCTGACATTGACCCCCACCCACTGCTGGGAGCTAATGAAGTCAGTGGGGATGTTATGGTGGCTGGTCAATACCATTGATGTTGCCGTTGAAGTTCTCTTAACATGTGTGTGACTGTCGCACTTTCTCAGTTTTGGTTTCATTTCCTCTTTTCTTTGGGGTTGGATTTCCTTGTTACCTGTTTGCTAATATACCGTTGGATCCGCATCTCTATAACCTTATTGTCAGTTCATCTTTCCTAAATTGTGAGTAGAGAGAAATTCTCAGTAGTTCTGAAGATATTTTAGGATATAGTGCTTCAAGATTATATGTTGGTCTAGAACCCAATTTCTAGGCTGCTGTGATTCCAGTGTGTTCTTAATTTTGAGAGCACATCCCAACTGTAGAGTCGACTGTCACATGTAAGCATCAGTTGAAGGTCCTGGTTTGTTTGTAGTGCTAATGTTCCACATTCTGAGGCTACAGTCAGGATATGTATGTGTGGCTTGAGTTTGTTTACTATAGGAAGCCAATAGTGTGTCATTTATGGTGAAAGGTTCTAACTTCTGGTTATAGCACTAATAAGGGTCATTTGTGTTGTAAAGGGGACTTGATGGAAAGCACCAACCGTTTAATGGAAGTCGAGAGTTGCTCTATACATCTTTGTTTCTGCTCATATGGGGAGAGGCAGCCAACCTAAGGTTCATGCCTGAGTGTCTTTGTTTCATCTTCCACAATGTAATCTCATCTTCTTCCCTAGCTTAGACATGATGTCAGTCATTTTAGTTTTGTTTGCTGATTTCTTGCTAAATAGTCCACTATGAATAAACCTCATCAAAACTGAGTAATTGGGGGATGTTGTCTGTATTTCAATTCACAGGATGTTGTGTGCACCTTTGGTTGCTGCTCTTCCTAGTGTTTTTGGAAAACACTTTTACTTCATTGGAGATCTACTCCATGTTAACAATTAGTTGGTTTGGGTTTTTGTTGTTCAGATGGCCAATGAGCTCAATAAGATGCTGGATGAGGACCCAACAGTGAGGCCTGTCTATGGTCAACCAAACGGTTTCTTAAGAGGAGTTGTTGCCCCGCTCTATGATGTTGTGAAAGCGGTGTGTGGTTACTTCCATCTCTTCTGTCATCATGGTCATTGGTTTTGCTGAGTTTTGGACCCCCAGGGGGTTGGAAGTTCAAGCCACTTTAAAATGAATATTTGCATCATACAAAAAGCATTGATGTTTTTTTTTGTATTTTGCTTGAATAGAGCTTCCATGGTATTGCAGGAGACAGAGTCAAACAATAATGGGACTGCTCCTCATTCTTCATGGCGGAACTATGATGACCTCAACGAGTACTTCTGGTACCTGACACATAGATCTGTTTTTAGTTCCAGTTTATATAGTTTGAGTGCAAACTGGATCAAAGGTGCATTTCTATGATTGCATTCACTGCACATGTCATACTGTTGGGAAGAGAGGCATAGTGCCTGATTCTGCTGCATCACATGTGCAAAGTTATCTTATTGTCAAAGTTGACTTCTCTGACATGTACATGATTCAATTGAGCTCAATGGCAAATTCCTGAGTATTAATCTTCTTGTTCATGCCATTGGTTTTGTCACTTGTGTTGTTCAGATCATGGCATCTGTGCTGCAGGTGTTTAAGCCAAACAGTTCATGAGCAGGTGCTGAAGTTATTTAGTAGATGTGCACACATGTGACATATCATGTACCTGTATGCAGGAGCTCAAGATGTTTCACACAGCTGCGATGGCCATTGGATAGGCATTGCAGTTACCTTGTAGAGCCCCGGAAGGTTAAGGTAGGGAGCATGTTTGCAGTATGAATCTTCCTCAACAACCCCAGTTTTTTATGAAGCCAACTGGTCAAGTTACTTTGTCATGTCAATCTAGTCATTGTTAATGTTTGTGAGATTGTGCCCTGTTCTTCAAGTCTGGGTACAAGAGACTTCTGGGAAGTACATGATTGTGTGTGGTGGACTTTGTGCTTTGATTGCTTACATATTACAACATGGAGGCTCTTCTCCCATTTTGTGGTTTGACAAGACTTATGGTTATTGGTTGGCAGTTTCCTAGGAGAAGGATGGAAAAGAAGATTGGAAAGACAGGATTTGTGGAACAGCGCTCTTTCTGGAATATATTTCGCAGCTTCGATCGTCTGTGGATAGGCTACCTTCTGGTGTTGCAGGTGCACATTCGTACACTGGCTTGTGACTGGGGAAAGTTTGTTGAAGCAAGGTAACTGGGATGACTCTTACGTGGTGAGCAAGAAAGTGTTTTGTCAAGATGGTACTTTCTTGTTAGCTGGCATATGAGAATCAACACAATGTGCTCTGGAATTTGAGGCATGGATAATTTTATCTCCAGGTTTGTTAGAAGTCATGAGGAGATGTACCTGTGCTTTGCTTGCGTCTGAATTAACTAGAGTAGGATCATTTTGTGGCTTGCTCTAAAATGATTAAAATGGGTTGTACATCTTAAACAATGATGGCAGTTGATTTAACCATGGATTTTGCCACCTTGTCACAAATGGTGTTATATTAAATCCAGTAGCACCAGACTTCCTGTGAGAAGATGTGTATTGCCATGATTTGGGTGCCTTGCAAAGATGTACAGTGGAATCCATTGTCAAGGATCACATTTGACCTTGATGTAAATGGTTTTGCAGATGTAGAATCTCTCTGGTTCAGTAGAGATGGTTGAACTTGCAGCTCACAAAAAACACAATTAGAAAGTTTAATGCTTCTGGCAGTGTTTGGCTCTTGACAGGCATGTGTAGTAACATTGTGGCATGGCGGAGGGCCTCCTTGGATAGAGTTGCAGAAGAGAGATTCCTTGGCACGCTTTCTCTCAATTTTCATCAGCTGGGCGATTCTCCGGCTTTTGCAAGGTAATGATGCATCTTCTTGACCCTGTCAAGAAATTCTACAGTTTCTATGTCTTTTCATATCATGTCTCTGCTGTCTCAGGTATTTACCTGCAATTGAGCTCCATGACATGGTTTCTGGAACTAATCATATTGTGAAGGTTTGAGACACATTCTGTTCTTCTCTTCTCACTCCACAACAAGAACCTGAGAAGGTTGGCACAATCAGGATTGGACTCAAAAAAATTCTAATGCCACTATACATTGTTTGCTGGTTGACAGCTGTGCTTGACATTGGGAGTCAATATAGCCTTGTTACAAGAGAGACATTTTTGATTGGAGTGAGGATGTTCCTTAAAGTTCTGGTGGCCACAGCCTGGGTTATTCTCTTCATTATCTATTACCGGTTTGTGCAACTGACTGATTTCTGGTTTAGGGTGCTTGATTTTCTTTCTTGTGTATGTTTTGGTTCAGCCCCCCTGGACTCCACATCATGACAGACATGCATGGGGAGAAGGAAGCACACCTTGTGCTTGGTTATCAGTAGCACTGAACTTATTGAACTTGCTCTCATAGTAACTAGGGGAGCATGATCTGTGAAGGATTCCTATGGATATAGGTTAGGATTACAGTGTGCTGTGATTTTTTTTATGTGCAGTATAATGTGGAAACAGCGGCATCTGGATCATTATTGGTCAACCCCAGCAAATGACCGCTTGATCACATTTCTATATGTTGCTGCGGCCTTTTGTGTTCCTGAAGTCTTGGCTTTAGTACTCTTTGTTGTGCCCTGGTTGCGGAACTTCCTTGAGAACTCAAGCTGGAGAATTTTCCATGTGTTGACATGGTGGTTCCAGGTAAATTTGAGTTGTTTTGAGTAAACTACATTGGTTTTGAGCACCTACATATTTTGACCTTCCAATCTGCAGACCTTATTTGCTAGTTTGACCTGGAAGCAAAGAAGTTATCAGTAATGAGTGGTGTTTGTGCTGGGTCTTTAGTGTGAATAATCTCAGCCCTTCACTTAACCTTCAGTTCCAGAATGATATCTGACCATGTTTTCACCACAGACTCGTGCATATGTTGGGCGAGGTCTACGTGAGGGTGTTGCAGATAACATCAAGTAAGACATTGAGTATTATTCTAGTGCATTTATCTTGAACTAGACTTGTCTTCACTTGTGCTATTTACCAAGGTGCATTTTTTGAGGGAAAAATTGATGCCTCTTTAGGTGAGGCAGTTCACTGCTATCTTAACAGTGGGAACTGATGAGCAATTTCCCAGGCTAGGGTTTCTGTGTTTTTCTGTCTCTGTTGGCAACACCATCAACTTTTGGCAAAATAGACTACATGCATTTCACAGAGAAGTGATTAAGATCTTGGAAAACATGTCCCATTTAACTCATTGAGAACCTGAGATAAACATAACAATGATGTTTGTTGTCAGTCACCCTTTATACAGAACCCCCATGAAGCAAGCACGTAACTTATTCTTGGTAATGATGCTGTTTGCAGGTATACTTTGTTCTGGTTGTGTATACTTGCATCTAAGTTTGCTTTCAGCTACTTTCTACAGGTATCCCAAAACTCTCTATGAAATCTTGGCACTTGGATTTTTCACATCTCATGCTGAACAGGTTTGTTAATGAGTATTAATGAGATCATCAGTTGAGAGATATGATTTCTAAACTTATGCATTGTACCTATGTACAGATCAGGCCTTTGATAGCGCCAACCAAGCAGATTCTTCGAACTACAAATGTGACATACAAATGGCATGAATTTATCCCTGATGGTACACAGCTATCTTTCACTCACAGGATGTCTTTCAGTTTTGTACTATTTGATCTCACATAGACTAACTTCAGGAGCTAATTCATTGGATTAGGTGGTCTGTGTAGCCTTGATAACTGGAAGATTCATGTTTGTTTTGTAATTAATGGCATCTCGTAGGATCTGAGCTTGCATAGTCTGTTACCCATTGTTTCTTGTTTGTGCAGGCAACCGGGCAGCTTTAATAGCATTGTGGGCTCCTGTGGTTCTGGTATGTTGTTGGTTCAGGTTTTTTGTTTGGGAGGTTCGTAATAGTGATAAAGCTGTTCTGATAACTCCTCTGAAGGAGTTCCAGAAATTTATCATTGGATGTGATGCGGATTAGACATAGAAAAGTGTGAGGCTGTTAGGCTGGCACCAACCACTTTTCTCCAGTCTGATCTGTCCCTTTTGTGCAGATTTATTTGATGGATACACAGATTTGGTACTCAATCTGGTCTTCTATGGTTGGAGCATTTGTTGGGCTTCTGCAGCATCTTGGAGAGGTTTTTCTCTTTCTCTGAATTAATTTTCTGCCTCTCAGGTCACTAGGATGTTCAACTTTTAGTTATGGTGGGTCCATGTTTGATTGATTCTCCAGAACAACTTGCCTTCAATTTGTGAGGGTCCCATTAATATTGTTTAAGGGAAGAAAAGTTCTGATTCAATTGAAAACCTTGGGTTACTAATATGGGTTCATCCAATGAGCTGGCCAGATTCGGAATGTTGAGCAGTTGAAGTTACGGTTTCAGATATTTCCAAGTGCATTTCAATTTGTGCTTATGCCACGGGAGGACGCTGTCGTTCGTGACACGTATGTCTTGTCTTCCCCTTATGCTCATTTGTTAGATATATCTGGGTTGTCAGTTGACAGGGCTCAGACTTCCCATATGTGTTTCAGAAATGGAAGTTTCAGATCTCCTATGGTGCAGAAGAGGAACTCTTGACTGGTGGGGTTCTAGCTTATTACGAGGGAAGAATGATGCCGTAAGAATAGAAGATAGTCATTATTGATATATGGATCAGCAATTGCTCTGTTGGATTTCTGAATACCAGGAACTGGCAAAACCGTGTGAAAGACTAAGAAGCTAAAAGAAAATATTCAAGTACCAACATTCAACTGAACCACAGGAAACTAGACAATGCATTTGCTTGTAGGTTTTTGCAAATAAGTGGTCTACATTTAGACCATCCACTTCAGTCTGTTTTTGTAAATGATCAGCTTATGCAGGACTTCTTGTTAACATGTCCTTTCATGGATCAGTTGGTGGGCAGGGGCGAAGGATGTAATGAAGCGACTGAGCCTTCGTTATGGATGGTTATCTCCATATGAGAAGGTAGCACTGAAGGAAAGGGACCTCTCTTATCATTCTCTTAGCTGAATTTATAGCTGCTTAGGTAGGAATTGGTCCTGCTTCTTGTAACTGTTATGACTGATGCAGGTGGAATGGGGGCAAATTGAGGGTGGACGATTTGCACATGTCTGGAACCAAATTATCCAGATCTTCCGTGAGGAGGATCTCATCAGTGACAGGTAGATTTGGCTTCTAAGGATGCATCCTGCAGAGCAGGCTCCATTGTCTGAGGTGTTTTGATGAATTCCTATTGTAGAGCTCTGACAATGACTAGACTGGGCATGCTGCTCGCACATGTAAATTAGGCTGATTGTAGTAGTTTGTTGCATACTTTGACATTGGGAACTCTCTTCATCTATTTTTCTTCATATTTCTATGGCACAGGTCAATCATCGTTCAACCTCATCAGTGTCATTGGTGGTTTATGAGTACAGAGAGCTAGAGCTTCTGGAGATCCCTTCTGAACCATGGCGGAGACTAACTGTATTCCAATGGCCTTCAACATTGTTAGCCAATCAGGTTACTGCTCTCTCTCTCTCTAATGGGAGTACCTTTACAAATAGATTTTTGGTCATGTGACTTTTGGAAGACCTCTAGGCTCTGGTGCAGGCAGTCTTCAATGGATGTTTCATGATGATTTTGTGGGTGCAGGTTTTGCTTGCCTTGGAGGAAGTAAAGTATAGTCGTGGTGATGATGCTGCTGTCTGGAAAATCATTTGCAAGACTGAGTACCGGCGGTGCGCAGTCATAGAGTGCTATGAAACTATGAAGCATGTTATGAGAAGAATAATCAAGAATGACTCTTATGAGTTTGCCATCTTCTCATCCATTTTTGAGGAAATTGACGCATCTAGGATCCAAGGGCGGTTCACAAGCACTTTCTCATTGCGTGCATTGCCTGAAGTGCATGCACGTATTTTGGACTTGATTGATGTGCTGTTAAAAAAGCCTACCTCAAAAGATTTGCAGAAGGTGATAATTCTAGTCTATGGTGATTGTGGTTTCTTTGTCTGAATTGCTTCTTTGAACATACCACTAACTTCAGTGTCTCATCAAATGCTGCTTTCTGCTGTCTAGGTGGTGGATGCCTTGCAGAACTTGTATGAAGAACTTGTGCAAGACTTTCCATATGATTCTAGTGTGCTGGAGAACTTGAGGGAACACCCCTCAACTTCACAAAGTGATGCTGAGGTGCTTCTCTTCATGGAGGCAGTGGACCTACCTGCAAGTGACGAAGAAGCCTTCTTCAAACAACTTAGGCGTTTGCACACTTCCCTCAGCACCACAGATGCGCTACTTAATGTTCCAAAAGGTCTGGAGGCCAGGCGTCGTATTTCCTTCTTTTGTAACTCCCTCTTCATGACTATGCCACGCGCTCCACAGGTTTTGTTCCAGACCCTGGTTGTGAGATTATGCAATGTCCTATGCCCTTGACATTCAGATAGGTCTTCAGCAGGCTTGTGACGGCCTTGGTATCTTGCATGAAGTTTGCTGGTGACTGGGATGGATGATGTAGTGTGCAAACTGTTAGAACATGGGTGCTCATTGTTGATGGTTTAATCTGTCTAATGTCAGCTCTGTGAGATTATTCAGTCTTCTGTTGAATGTTCTGAATATTTTGAGTTTCCTCATTATCTCCATATACTGTGGGTTGGCTTTCAGGTTGAGAAGATGTTGGCCTTCAGTGTCCTGACCCCTTACTACAGCGAGGAAGTTATATTCAGCAAACAGCAGTTGAAAGAAGAAAATGAGGATGGTGTACATATTGTGTTTTATCTCCAGAAAATTTTCCCAGGTATCTTTGAACAGGAAATTACATATATAATTGTATACCAGCTTTCTGCATATAATGGTGGTATCTTCCTCACATTATGCATGCATACCTTACTTGCAGATGAATGGGATAACTTTCTGGAGCGGATGAATAAAATACCCCTGAATGAGAGTAAGTTATGGGATGATGATGCCTTTGAACTTCGAATGTGGGCTTCTTACCGTGGACAGACACTTGCACGTACTGTGAGGGGAATGATGTACTATGAAAGGTCTGTTTCCATCCAAGAACTCCTGGTGAAAGGATTTGATGTGTGTATGCAGTAGGTGACCTCCATGGACTCCACATTTCTTCTTGTGGTACAGAAATATGAGTGCTTCTAGGAGAAGTTATTGCCTGGTATTAATTCTACTAAATTCTTGTACGTGATCATCTTGAATCAATTGATGTTGTAGTTTCCTAAAATATCTTTGTTTTCTCAAGTATGCTACAACGACATTCTCTTTGCAGGGCACTCGAGTTACAGGCTTTCTTGGACACAGCTGCAGAAGTGGAGCTGCTGGGGATTAGAGATTTGTTGGAACGGGGCTCTAGTATGAATAGTATGGGCTCCATGGGCTCCATGGGCTCCATAGGCTCTATTGGCTCTGACAATGAAGCTACTGAGCTAAACAGAGTCAAAAAAAAAGAAATGGATCTTGCTAATGCTGCTATGAAATTTACATATGTGGTGACTTGCCAAATCTATGGAGCCCAGAAGATTCAAAAGGATAACCGTGCAGATGATATTTTGCACCTGATGAAGACATACAAAGCATTGCGAATTGCTTATGTTGATGAAGTGAGGACAGGAAGGGAGTCCAAGAAGTTTTATTCTGTTCTGGTAAAGTATGACCCAGTGAAACAACGGGAGGTGGAAATATACCGGATTGAGCTACCTGGGCCTGTGAAGCTGGGAGAAGGAAAGCCTGAGAACCAGAACCATGCTATCATTTTCACTAGAGGTGATGCTGTACAGACCATAGACATGAACCAGGTAATGTGTTGGAGATATGGTTGTCAGGTTGTATAGTGCTGATGTTGGAGATGTTCTATTCACTTTAGTTACTTGCTTGTACAGGGCAAGCTAAACTAAAATAAAGCTTGCCATCACAAGCTTGTTGCAGCTTTGTTGGCTTTTTTGTTGGTCATGTCTCTGGGTACTAGCCAACATCATTACCAAGTCTTCCTGTTGCTTATGGAAATACAGAAAATTCAGGACACAGATTTCTATAATGATCATTTGCCTGAAAGATAGGGCAGATTGTCATATGGTTATTTACACCCATTGTTGGGAGCTGATGAAGTCACTGGGTGGTTATGGCAGCTAGTTAATGCCATTTGTGGTGATTGTGATTGGTTGATACTTTGTGTGTGGCACTCATAATGTTTATGACTGCACTCATTCTGGTCATGTTAGTTTTGGTTTCCTGGAATTGACACAATCATTACCTTCAAAGTGTTGTTGTGGAGTTTTCTCTGCAATATCATAGTTGTATTCACTTCAGCAGAGTCAAAAGCTATGAGCTCTTGAAGATGAGTCATTTCTTTGTAGATACCATTCCAATGAGTCTCATTCTATTTTGTTTGCTTTGAAATCTTAAGGATTTAGTTTGATAATCAAACTCTTGCTTGTTTCAAGTTGTACCTTAGTGCCTAATGTATTCCTGCAGACTTATTAGTCCACTTGTGACATTCATTTGACACACGTACTATCCAAGGGACATGTTTGGCCATTTCACTTGATTGCATGTTGGATGTTGCAGTTGGTGATATATGTTGCTCTATACTTGCAATCCAGTTCAATTTCTTGATCAGATTTGTGTCACTTATATGTGGTTTGTTGAACAGGAGCATTATTTTGAGGAAACAATCAAGATGAGGAACCTGCTTCAAGAGTTCAGGACATTTCATGGAATCCGAAAGCCCACGATCTTGGGAGTTCGAGAGCATGTTTTTACTGGATCTGTGTCGTCACTGGCCTGGTTTATGTCAGCTCAGGAAACAGTATTTGTGACCCTCAGCCAACGTGTCCTTGCCAATCCTTTGAAAATTCGTATGCATTATGGTCATCCTGATGTTTTTGATCGCCTATGGTTTATAAGTCGTGGGGGTATCAGCAAAGCATCACGTACTATCAATATTAGTGAAGACATCTTTGCTGGATTTAACTGTACCTTGCGGGGTGGTACTGTTACACATCATGAGTACATCCAGGTGAACTTGCCTTCATGCTTGTGTTTTCTTAGTCTTGAGAAGTATTCTATTACCCAGAACCATATGGCAGGAATGCTTTTACCCTTTAATTTGGGTTGGAGACATTGTAGTAAGTGCAATTTTGCATATTACAGATAGGAGCTTTACACAGTATAGAAAACAATGAAGATTGAAAGTAATTGTAAGTGATGATGAATGAACTCAAACTGCATTAGTTAACTCTGATTTAATTGTGCAGGCTGGGAAGGGAAGGGATGTGGGGCTTAACCAAATAGCTATGTTTGAAGCAAAAGTGGCTAGTGGCAATGGAGAGCAGGTGTTGAGTCGAGATGTGTATCGTCTTGGTCATCGCCTGGATTTCTTTCGCATGCTCTCATTTTATTATACAACAGTTGGTTTCTTTATCAGCAACATGATTGTTGTGCTCACAGTCTTTGTCTTCCTCTGGGGTCGTGTGTACTTGGCATTGAGCGGCATTGAGGCTTCACTAACAACTGGCAAGAATGCTCTTGCCAACAAGGCACTGACAGCTGCCTTGAACCAGCAGCTTGTAGTACAGTTGGGTCTGCTCACTATTCTGCCCATGGTTGTGGAGATTGCTCTAGAACATGGCTTCACAACTGCCTTGTGGGACATGATAACTATGCAATTGCAGCTTGCATCTGTCTTCTTCACCTTTTCAATGGGCACGCGTATGCACTACTTTGGACGCACCCTCCTACATGGTGGCGCAAAGGTGTCTTCAACTTGACTCTTCTTCTTTACTTCCCAGTAGATTTGTTCTGGACATATATCAAATTTTGTTTTCTGCATATGTGTTTACAGCTACTTGATATATCCCAGCACCTCTTATTTGAGAGTACCAGGGTACATGCCTCTTCCTGGAGATGACTGAGCTACTCAGTTGCATTGGATACTGAAACTGTACTTGTTTGCATATGCAGTACAGGGCAACAGGACGTGGCTTTGTGGTCAAGCACGAGAAATTTGCAGAGAACTACAGGCTGTATTCAAGAAGTCACTTCACAAAAGGAATTGAGCTTATATTGCTGCTCGTAGTGTATGAGGCCTATGGTAGTGCAACCTCATCTGCAACTTATATCCTTGTCACCATAACTAGCTGGTTTTTGGCACTTACATGGATTATGGCCCCATTTGTTTTCAACCCATCAGGCTTTGATTGGTTGAAAACAGTTGAAGACTTTGATGACTTCATGCAGTGGCTGTGGTTCAAAGGTGATATCTTTGTTAAAGTGGAGCAGAGTTGGGAGGTTTGGTGGGAAGAGGAACAATCTCATTTTCGCACCACTGGCATGTGGGGCAAGCTTTTGGAAATTGTTCTTGATCTGCGGTTCTTTCTCTTCCAATATGGCATCGTCTATCATCTGAGAATTGCTAATGGAAGCAAAAGTATCTTTGTTTATCTCATATCTTGGAGTTATATGCTTGTAGCAGGAGGATTGCACTACGTACTCTCCAGTGCAAATGAGCGTTTTGCTGCTAAGCGCCATGGCTTGTACCGTGCTATTCAAGCCATTGTCATTGTGCTGATTGTGGCAATCATTGTAGTGCTGCTCTTTGTGACTAATTTCAGGGTACTTGACCTCATTACGAGTCTGCTGGCTTTTATACCCACTGGGTGGGGAATTCTACAAATTTGTTTGGTCCTGCGGAGACCCTTTCTGGATAACTCCAGCATATGGGGAACAGTTAAGGCTGTGGCACGCTTATATGATTTGGGCATGGGCATGATAGTTATGGCACCTGTTGCAATCCTCTCATGGTTGCCAGGGTTCCAAGCTATGCAAACCCGCATCCTCTACAATGAAGCATTTAGCCGAGGCCTTCAAATCTCTCGGCTTCTTGTTGGCAAGAAGAGCGGCAGGATTGGGAACTAGGAGCAATGAAGTTTTGTGCCAACTTTTCTCAAACTTATCATGCTGGCTCCCCTCCAGCATATACTACAGTCCATGCTAATTACCCCTCTGATTCATGGGTTGATTTCTGCTAACACTGATTTTCTCAGTAACATGTTCCTTGCTCTATGGCCCTTGTGTTTTGCCCCTTATCGTACTTTGCAAGAGTATGAAAGTAAAAACTGCTGCTTGTTGATAAGAAGGCAGGAGGATGAACAAAATCTTGAAGCTTTGTCAAGCAGAGAGTCAGACTGTTGGCTGGAGTCTAAAAGACAAAGTTTTGGCCAGTTGGACTCGAAGGTGCAACAAATTTTTGCACAGGTCGGATAGGTATGTGATTGCATAGCATTTGATGGACTATGCCCCTTTGTATGGGTGTAGGCCAAGAGTAGTAATGTCTGCTACATTGCCTACATGTTTTTGGACAGATCAAAATTTGAATTTAGTATCAAAATCAGTAAAAGATTGTCTTTTGAAATGAGGCAAAAGTGTGCAGTCAGGGCTCTGTATATAATCCTCCTTTGATGTTTGTTGTATATGGCATCCATTTGCTAGAATGAAAATCCCATACGGTATCAGAAAAAGAGTTACCAGACATTATGAGCTCTCATTGTTTGTCTAAATGTGAAAGGGTGAAGGGGAAGTTTGTTTGTTTTCCCATATGAGTTTCCTCACCAGTTGCTGCGCAGCCCGATCAAAGTGAGAAAAGAACATGGTTTGCTTGTAACATTTTCTCTTTTGGTTTTTGTTTTTATCCTTCGTGTTTTTCCCTAGGTGTTCCCCTCTATGGTGTTAGGTGTTGCCAGGGTAATATCACAATTGAATGGTCTTCCCATTGTTTCCAAACTTGTGATAGAAAGTTAGAACACTTGCTAAGTTGTTACATGTGCCTATACTCACTATAGGGCGTTGATGAAGTCAATGAATGAGTTGTGATAGATAATTCCATCATACATGGTATTATTGTTTGTCCCTAAACTAGCAAGAGTCGTTGTTGTTCATACTATTAGTCCTATTGTTCTTTGTTCAAGTTCTCCCTTTCTATGCTTGTCTTTTTCATGGTTAGGGCACAACTTGGTTTAGTTCTCTAAATTACTTAAACCCACCATTTGGCTCTTTGTGAAATTTGATGTAGATATGATGCACAAGATTTTCAAAGATTTTGGAGAGTTACAAACCCATCAAATGCTCTTCATGGCATTTCATTGAGGAATAAGGAGCTAAGTTGAGATTTATTTACCTTTTTTTGCAACATATGGTTAAATTTAATTGGAGACAATGGGTATAATAATCTAGATCTAGAAGATTTAGGTTTTTGTTGCCCAAAGTAATTTTAATGTATTTTTGTAAATTTTTGGTAACTAAGTTTCCGAACATTATTAAATGTTTAAAGGTGCACTTTTTCCACTAGTTGCATGGAACCCAACCAATCAAGCTCTCTAAAGGTAAACCTTAATTGGTTGGGTTTAGGTTGCATGGAAATTAAGATCAAGTGCAAGAAGGGTTTAGAACTTAGGAGCAGGGGTAGGTCAAATGTGACTTTGACATTTGAGGGCTTTTAGGGTTTAAGGGTTTGCCATAAAATCACAAAAAGATGTGAAATTAGATAAATGAGATTCACATCAAATTTGCCACAAAAACACAAAAAAGATGAGAAATTTGATTATCTCATTACATCTTATTTCATTTTGCCATGAAAACCCAAAAATATGTGAAATTAATCACTCTTACCCAAAAATAAAATAAAATAAAATAACCCCAAAAGAAGAAGAAGAAAAAATATCACAAAAGGGGGAGGAAAAAGGAAAAGAGAAAGATAAGATATAGGAAAAGAAAGGAAAAATTAAAAAAAGAAAGGAAATCAGAAAGAAAAGGAAATAAAGAAAAGAAAAGAAAAACGGAAAGAAAAGAAAAGGGAAGGGAAGAAAAGGCAGGGTAAAAGAAAAGGGAAAAGGAAGAAAAGAATAGAGAGCAAGCCTAGTACAAAACGTGACGAATAATTGCACACATTAGGTGAATGCATAAGACGGTAACAAGACACATCTGGGTAACTGCGCACTTTAGTGTTTGCAGGCGATTGCTTCCATCCTCCAAAGTGGTGCGAGATCTGCCTTCTTCCCTCGAACACCGACGACAGCAGAAGGAGGAGAAGAAGAAGAAGAAGAAGAAGAATGCGAGGGTACTGCGAGAAGAAGAAGAAGAAGAAGGGCTGCCAGGGAGATTGCGATAAGAAGAACAAAAAAAACAAGAAGGGTTGAAGAGTTTTGGTGGAGAGGATGGTGAGGAAGGAGGATACGGTGAGGCTGATTAGCGCCGAAGGCCACGAGTTTGTGATAGAGCGGGAGGCAGCTTTGGTGTCCAACACGTTGAAGAATATGCTAACTTCCACTGGTGGGTGGGTGTTGTTCTCTACGAAATTCGCACCCCTCCCTTTGGTTTTTATAATACCTTTTTAGGGTTCCAGCGATTTGTCTTTCTTCCCAATCTGTGGCCTCTTGTTTATTTTCATATTCCGCTTCTATGAAGTCTCTTTCCTCCACTGTGTCAGCTTTGTTTTGTTTTGGGATCAATTCTCTTGGGGGATGTTTTGCTGATTTTCCTCGGTGTCAAAAGTTATGTGCCGGTGTTTGTGGGATGATCCTGCTCGCTAGTGGACATCTAACAAGCAATCCAGTGCTTCAATCCTATGTTAGGGTTTCTGGATATGGGAGGGTGTTAGTTCTTGGTAGAGAGTGCTCTTCTTTGTCTGTCAGTAGAATGCCCATGCCCATGCTCTGCATTTCGGATATTTTTTCTTGATTCCAGAGATTGAAGATTGCAAAAAGTCGAAAATCGTAATAGAAGTCAAATTGACGTTGTCTTTTTGATCCATTCTTTTGGACACTGGTATTGTAGTGTGATCTTGTAGAAGGGATCTTGCCTGTAATCTGGAGTTGCTCTCTTTGCAGGGAGAAGTTGAAAGAGATGACTAATGTGCTTTGACCTGATGTCCTCTTGTACTACAGGTAGTTTTACAGAGACACAATTGGGAGAAGTGAGATTCCCAGAGATCAGTGCCCCCATTCTTGAGAAAGTATGCCAATACTTCTATTGGTCCTTGCAATTTGCTAGGTTAGTATCTGCTCAAACAGTACCATCATTTGGAGTTGTGTTGAAGTAAGTGATTTGTCTGTCTGGTTTGGGAGTTAAAGATGATGGGTGGGAAGAGTTTTTGAATCAGCAGGGTAGCAATTCAGTCCTTGAGTTTAGGGTTTCTTGCTCTTGTTTTTCTTCCAGCATCAGTTACTTCTGGAGATAGTATAATGGGGAAAGGGCAATTTGAATTGGGAGGATGTGGGTGTTACTGAAAATCTGGATTATGGTTCTGTGCAGTGGCAAGGAGACAGAGTTCCATATTGAACCAGAAATGACTCTTGAGTTGATGATGGCTGCCAATTACCTTCACACCTGATGTTTCTCTATCTCTATATCCAGAACCATCCCCCTTGTAGTATCTGTATATTACCCTTCTATCTCTTTCACATGGGGGAATTGAGTCCTCCTTTTTTTTGAAATCATCCATCAGGCAGTAGAAGCAACCTTCTTGCAAGATGGGAGTGATTTCCATATTTAGCTTCCAGATATTATGTTCTTTTAGATAATGCTTAGTCACTTTAACTTGTTTGTGTAGGGCAAATCAATGGGTGCAGCTTGTGAAGCATAGGCTGGACACTAAAGGAACTGTATACCAGTTATCCTGGGCTTGGCTTCATATCATTGGTTCTTGCAAAATCACCACATTTTTTCCTCTGTTCAATCCCTTTCTAGGTCTGTACAGAGCAGATATGTACAGTACACCCTAGGTATATGAGCAATGAGCTTGGCTATGCCATGTCAATTAGGCTGTGGCATGCTGGTGTGATGCCTGGTGTATCAGTATTCAAATTGACACTGTCTTATGTGACCCTTTTTTTTTATAAAGTTTCTTTTGTTGATGCAGCACTTTTTTGTGGCATGGTGATTCTCTACGTTGATGCTGTGCAATGCTGCTATTAACCACATGAAAAAAGAGACTTCTACTCTGTTTTGGTTTCTGTAATGAGTTTCAACAACTTGAAAGAGGTGCTATAGTTTCAGATTATCCAGGTTTCTGTTGCACAACCCTGGATAATCTGAAACTATTGCACCTCTTTCCAGACTTCTGTTACTCCTGAATATGCAACAGAAATCTGGGCACAGGTGCTTGTATCATTGTTTGCCTTCTTGGAGCAGATCATTCAATACTTTCCTACACTTGATAATGTCAGTGGGGAGTACTGGTAGTTGGTCACTGGCTTCCATCATGAAGATCCTGCTCTGGTACTTTGTGAGTGACAACGCACAAGAGTATTGATGGCACTCATTCTTTGTTGTTTCTAGTTTGGTTCGGCTAGGAACCAACATAAATAGTGTTCCCTTCATAGGTGTTGGTGTGTAGCTTTCTCTCCAGTCTTGTCAATGTCACAGAAGAAGTTGGTCACACATAGGTGGTGGATATGATGTCCTAATGACAAATTGTGATTTGTACAACAGCGCTTGTACAGTGGTAAGATGGTCACCCCTGAAAATGTATAAGTGATTTTCGGTGCCCAGGTCTATTGAAAAGGCAGCCACAAACCAGTGTAAGGAGGGTTATATACAACCATGATTGTTGTCAAAATATGTTGTATACTTAACTCCCAATGGGTTCACAAGCTATCACTCAAGCTTAAGGAGTGGGATATAAGATCTATTGACCTATTTACTCTCCATAGGATGAATTATTAATTATAGGGTCATAACATGTTGCTTCTAATCATTATTTTTTAACATTTCAAAAATTGAAGAACTGGAACTTGTATGAACTGGGATTTGGGGCTGGGTCTAGCTGGAGTTTGGTTCCCAATTCTGGTTCCTGTTCTAGAATTGTTTTTTGAATTCAAAACCAACAGTTCAAGTAACTGAGAACAGGAACCAGAACCAGCCAAAAACCAAAACCAAACAAGATTGACCATGTTGGGCCACCAGCTCTGCTTTTGGTACCACTAAAAGCCCTCAATGAGGTGGTGTGCAAGTTTGTGCATTTCACAATTCACAGAACAATTGAGCAAAATTTATTGAATTTAGAATGATTTTGATATTTGGAAATCAATTTAAAATCTAATTTAGCAAAGGTTTCATAAGAACTTTGAAGCTAAAGCCCACTTCAACAGGAATAGTATAGTATTGCAGTGAGTAGTATTATATAGCCAAGACACACACAGCTACAGAAGATTGATAATTTCCTGAGAAAAATGAAATTCTGCTTATCTTTTAAACCTGCTACCTGGTGTTTCATTTTTGCAATGTGGTATATATATTATTTGACTGTGTCCCAAACTGGCAGGTTCCACATAACATGGTTTCGTCATCATTGTAATCACACTGTCATTTATACACGGTTTTCGAGTTCTGAGGGTGATCCTAAATTTTTATTCCACAGTGAGTCTTACAACTCAGAATGTTGGTGCTGCAATGTCAGTAGCTGGGCATGCAATCATGGCAGAGCAACTGTGCATAATAGTGAAGAAAAGTTCTTCAACTGTATTAGTTGAAGAAGGTGAAGAATGGTTTCAGAGGGCGGCCGAGCAAGACTTGGCCTTGGGAGAATCTTCCAGAGGTTCAAAGTTTGTTGTTGTTTTGTTTTTTTCTAAATTCTTTAAAGCAAGTTCATCGGCAGTAGTAGTGTAATGACTTGTAAACAGTAATTTGGATGAAGCTTAAGCTTTGAATAGTCAATTGAGTGTGAACCTGTAAATATGCACACAATATTACGCATTTTTAATGGGTCATTAAAGAAATAGGATTGGCTGATCACAATGAGTGGCCCATGCCATGGCATTGCTGGATCCTCACTTTACAATGTACCTACTAGATTTGATCGTTATGGGTGGGATCGGGAAATAACTTGCTCAATATTCTGGATGTGGTAGACACTTTAGAGGCCCAGATATCACCTGTTAGAGCGTCCCCACCAGTGCTCGGTGTGTAAACCTTCACATTAAAATCAAATGAAGGAAAGTCAAAATTTGCCGGTTTGGTTACAAAAATGGTTTTGCTGTTGTATATGTGGTCAGTTTGCTGAGGCTGGTGAAGGCGCAGCAAAGCTGTGCACCTGCTAGATAAACACTGCTGGTCCCTATTTTTGATTGGCAATCATAATGATCGGTCGGGGTGGTTTGCTCTTAGTAGTTCCTGACTATTTTTGCAGTCCTAGTTTCAGTTTTCTTAATGGGGTTGCAAAAAAGTAAATAACTAGACTTGAATGTGAGAAATATTTTTGCAAGGTCACATACTACTAAGTAGTAAGCACTGGTGGGGATGATCTGAGTTGGATCTCACTTAGGCGAGGTCTACAAGGGTTTCAAACTTGTTGAAATTATAGTCCAGGTTCTAAATTTTAGGTGGCAGTCTTTTGAAGACTTGCTGGCTACTGATTGCATTTTGGGCCCTACCAAAGTGGAGATGCATAAGATACAGAGCTCTCTGAAAAGACCAATAAAGAACTAATATGATTAGCTTTGACTGTTCAGTCACAATGTTTTAATTGATCCCCCATTTCAAATTGTCCAATAGTTCATGTTTATGGGTAAGGATGCGAAAATGAATTGCACACTTTTTTTGCTTGTATGGTCATCTCATTTTTCTTCCTAATGCCCATGTACTCGGTGCCAATGTTATTGCTAAGACAGAAGCTATGGTTTGTGATGTCCCTTGGTTCAGACCCTAAGTATTTCAACTGTTACATATTACTGCCATGTCTATCACTTCAGCTTTGAACAACCCCACTGCTGGAACGACTTCTGCTATTAGAGTTTTCCATAAAGTCAGGAAAACACCAAAACCAGGTGAGATTCAAAAAAAACCTGCAAAAAAAGTACCTTAGCATTTTGGGGGCGGGGTGAAACCAAGAAAAGCACCATTTTTTTTCGTGGGAAACTGAGTTTCATCCTGTTGTGACCAGACTCTCTCTTTTCCTGAGCGCCTCCACTGATGCTACATATATTTTTACTGCTCCTACCTGTACAACCACTATAATTACTCTCGAAACTTGTGCATCAACTGTCAAGTTTCAGCGTTTCATACCCGGATTTAATAAAAAATTCCTTACTTTGCACACCTCACTCAAAGAGGGGATAGGGGCGAAAGGAGGCCCAAAGACAAGGTGAAGACAGGGTGAGTTTATGGAAAACTCTGATGGATAAATGAAATCTTTTTACTCCAAACAGTATGCCAAGGAATTGACAATGACAAGGGTGCAGTCACTTGGCTCATCCCTGAACTGGGGACACAAGAAATAGGCAGTAGATTGTAGCAACGGGCACCAAGTTCACCATCTCTGCACAGCAGATCAAATCCTGTAACTGAAGGTTTTGCTTTCTGTTGAAAGTGTCAAAACACCATTGCTGAGTCATTTTATCTACCCACCACCACAGCCTGTGGTCCCTCTTGGTGTTAGATGTAGCAAAGAACTTGGTCCACTCATCTTGAGTCCATACTGCTGGAGTAGATCTGTACTCTGCACGTCACTCTTGTTGCTGAATGCAAATGCTATTCCGTCAGGCTGTGTCTGAACAAATTCTACTCTATGCTCCACATCAGTCTAGAAACGGCTGTCACATCATTTGCAAAAAAAGGCAGAGTTCAAAAAGCAACATCCAAAAAGTCTTTACTCAATAGAGTTTATCTGTAAAGTCACCCTCTCTTTCACCACATATCCCCCTCTTTCAGTGATATATGCAAAGTTAGGAAATTTTATTAAATCTCAGTATGAAATGCTGAGAACTCAGCATTTCATGCACAAGGTTCGAGAGTAATTATAGTAGTTGTACGGGTAGTAGGAGCAATGAAAATATGTGTAGCAGCAGTGGAGGCGCTCAGGAAAAAGGACAGACAGGATGAAACTCAGTTTACCACCAAAATTGGTGGGAAAACTAATTTGGGTTGTAAAATTTTGATTCCCAGTTAGGCGTTTGATGCCCTATTATGCCGAAACTGGCCGTTCTCGCCCCCCTAATCACATGACTTTACAGATAACTTTAATCTTCACTCTTTTTCTTAGGTAGGTAGTCTCCAGTGAAGGAAAGAGTTCTATAACATCCCAGCTATAACACCCAACAATAACTGGCCAACATGTGTTCCAAATAAATAGCACAAAAGTACTGCAATCTATTTGCAATCTTTCGAACTTATGCAGGAGCATAGTATTAAGTTTGTGGCATTCTCTAAAACTGTCATGAGTACTGGCGGTCCCTCTAAAACCAGAGCTAGTTGGACCCTGCCATTAGTACAGTGCAATTTCATTTGCAAGCGACCGCAACCTAGAAAACAGTCTCACAACAAGATCAATTTTGCCACCAAAGTACCTGCAATAGCAGTTAACTTCAGGTACCATTCTCTGGTACTGTTTTACAAGCTCCTGTTCTTGACTCTTGCCCTCAATATCTGAGAGGAGGGGCATGCAGGTTGCTGCAACGAGTCACAGCAGGTGAATAAATGTGGTGACACTTGCTCTTATACAAAATATATTGTGTGTAATTCAAAAAGAGAAAAGGACAAAGCAATCCAACCACTTCAGGGAAAAGACTTCGCTGTCACAAATCCACAAATTCAAGTTATTACAGTTGGTCCACAAAGTTCATCTTGGCCTTCACAGTGAAAAAAAGAAACATCAGCACTCAATAATCAACTGGGACGTGCATGATGAAAACAGCACATGAAAGCTGACTTTTCACCTACAATACTCCCCAGAAGTCGCTCAGTCACATAATACCCAAAATTCAATCCTACTCCTTGACATGGAGTTATGAGCACCAATACCATGCAACCCAAACATTTATTGACATTGCATACTCATGCACCCCCAACTTCATTGTTTGGACACATATGGTCCAACACCTTTTCCTCATGGGCCATAACAGTGATGTGATAAAAGCAGACTTTGCTGGTTCTGCAAAGGACTGGAGTCAATGTCCCTAGAAATTACAATCTTCGAATGGTGACTGTTTATGGCTACCAAGAACCTGTCTACTGAGTTTCTGATGGAATAAAGCATTTAGACCTGGCCCCCAACCTCCCAGGAGAAATGGAAGTCTCTAAAATGTAACATGCCTTGGTGGTTAACTGCTGGTATTCACCAAGAGCATGTTCTGATGAGCTCTGGATAGGGTGAAGCTTCCAAAACTGTTGGTACTATCCTTCTAAGAGAGTAATGAGAAAGTCCCTAAGCAGCCCATCAAAGATATTCCTTGTAGCTTACCTATATTACGTGCCACCTGCATTTATCACCAAAGAATCAAAATGCTGCTGCTTCAATCGGCTTCATCTATGCAGAACAACATGTACCCTTTTTCTTCAAGTCAGATGAGTCTGTGTCCTGTCCCACAACAATGGTAGTCCCCTCTCCTGGGCCTGCAGTTGCTGATTCTTCTGACGCTAGAGCTTTCTTGCTCACAATCCGGTATATCTCAGTCAAAATCCTCTGGAATGCTTTCTCGACATTTGTTGCCTCCAAAGCTGACGTCTCTATGAAAGAAAGACCTTCTTTCTCTGAGAAAGCCTGCGCATCTTCAGTTGAAACCCCTCGAAGATGCTTGAGATCTGATTTGTTACCCACTAACATGATAACAATGTTAGAGTCTGCATGATCTCTCAGTTCCTTCAGCCACCTTTCCACATTCTCATAAGTCACATGCTTTGTAATGTCATAAACCAGCAGTGCACCTACAGCTCCCCTGTAATACGCACTGGTGATGGCCCTATAGCGCTCTTGCCCAGCTGTGTCCCAAATTTGAGCTTTGATGGTCTTGCCATCAACCTAAAACATACAGAAAAATAACAAGTTCAGAACAAACTCAAGCTTGCTTGACTCTGTCACCATAGAAACTCCTTTGGAGTCCAAACTCAACAAACATAGACCTTGAGGGGAACACTCAAACATAAAAGATGCACAAAACACACAAAGAAAACCCTAAAGTGTGACAAACTTGTAGAATCTCGATTTCAATGATTCTCCTACCCATTCTATTGGATCCATCAGAAATGATCAAAAGCCACCTAGTATCTTTCAGAAACTGAATTTGCCACACAGATCAAAGAGCAAAACACATAGCATGCTCCTACTCTCATGTTGGAACAGATTCAAACCTGGAATCTGAGTTACTATTGAATGCCAGTCAGGGGAAGAAGACAACAGAATACATGGAAACTCCTTTTAGACTCAACAAACATAGTAGGCCTTGGGCGAAACACTCAAACATAAAAGATGCACAAAACACACAAAAGAGAAACCCTAAAGTGTGACAAACTTGAAGAGTCTCAGTCCCCTACCTATTCTATTGGATCCATCAGAAATGATCAAAAGTCACCAAGATAGTATCTTTCAGAAACTGAAATTGCTTTTACAGATCAAAGAGAAAAACGCATAGCATGCTCCTACTCTCATGTCGGAACAGATTCAAACCTGGAATCTGGGTTACTCCTGGAATGCCAGTCAGGGGAAGAAGACAAAAGAATACAATGTCCAAAAATGGTCTTTCAGAGTTTCCCAAGTGAAAGAAAAGCAATCCAAAATGTCTGTGAGAGAGTTTCCCAAATGAAAAGCTATAGAGGGGAGATACAGAACCTGAATAGATCGCGTGGCGAATTCCACACCGATTGTAGATTTGGATTCCAAGCAGAACTCGTTCCTTGTAAATCTGGAAAGCAGATTAGACTTCCCCACTCCCGAATCTCCGATCAAGACTACTTTGAAAAGATAGTCGTACTCATCATCTGCTTTGTGATGAGCCATTCCGTCTCTTGCTCCAATCAGACTACCTTGGAGGTGGCAGATCTAACATAGCAACCATTCACAATGCAAAAAAAAAAAAAAAAAAAAAATCAAAATAGGTCCCTCCTGCTCACCACTATGCACGGGAAATCTAACAGAAAAAATGAGCTTCACAAACGTATACATAAGCTTGCAAAGAATCAACGATACAAGCGGAAAACGAAGAAAACCGAAGCCATCACACCGGAAAAAAAAACAAAAAGAAGTGCAACAGCAACAAGAACAATGGTAGCTCCAACCTGATGTTCATGCAGATCCGGAAGCAAACATCATCACCGACAACAACAGTCAGGCGGGAAAAGGGAATGGAGAGTATAGTGTCACTCACATGTAGGCAGGCGTCCGGACTGCGTTCAATGCCGAAACCCTCGCCAAGATCACTCACTACTCAAGCGAAGAAAACGGGGAAAAAAGAAAGCAAGAAAGAGAACGTCACACAGAAAGCAAACATCTACACAGCAACTACAGTCATTCCGTCGAGACACTCTCAGACTCCTCAAAAGACGGGATCGCAGAGAAGAAGCAAACGCGAAGAACGCTCCACGGACGATGTCCCATTGCTACGCGAGGCCGCACGAATGAGAGCGGCAACGACGACGGGAAGTACACGCATGAAGACAATACGAATAAAATACATACACTCTACAGTACAACTACGAGACACTGTACAATACGAAGACAATGTGAAAGAAAATACATATACGTTACAATACAAAGACGAGATGCAGTACAAGCAAGAATATAATACGAAGAATATACATATTCATTACAATACAAAAGACGATATACAGTACAAGTACAAAGACATTACAAAGAAACATACACATACGTTACAATACAAAAGAACAGATACAGTCCAAGTACGAAGAAAAATACGTACAATTTTCGTAGCAAAAACGAGATGCAGTTCGAGGATACATACGTATACTTTACAATGCAAAGAGGAGATGCAGTATAAGTACAAAGACATTATCTAGAAAAATACACATACGTTACAGTACAAAAGACGAGGTGCAGTACACGTACGAAGATTAAATAACGTATATTTTGCAATGCAAAGACGAGATGCAGTACACGTACGAAGAAAATACGAATAAAAATACATACATATATACGACAGTTCAAAGAAGACTTTAAGTACAAGTATGAAGACAATACGTATAGATCACAGTACAATATACCCAATGATTGTAAACTGGATGTTCTGTATATGTATTTCGATAGATTGGCTCTACTCTTGCAATGCTATTTGCTGTGCAAATTCTTGCTTGCACAAAGTGAAGATTTGTCCTAAATTAGCATTCAAAGATCTGAGTAGAAGATGCTGTACACATCTGGGATATGTTTTCAGTAATTAGCATTTCCAGATCAAAGAGGTCCACATTTGGTCTATGTTTTCAGTAATTACCATTTCCAGATCCAAGAAGGCTGTCTGCATTTGGTCTATGTTTTCAGTAATTAGCATTTCCACATCTAAAAATATTGTAACCACATTATGGGATTGCTGCTAATCTTTGGGTAATTAGGAATTCCATCTTTGTTCTGGTATTCCTCCTTCAAAACTTCAAGGCAAGGTGTTGAACCTGATGGCATGCCTGATTACAAATCAACACCTCATCATCCTGTTTCAGGCTTCACAGATTGCACCTGTTGATTCAAAAAGCAGCATCTACAGGAGAATGAAAAATAAAATTGCAAGACTTTTATGAGAAAAATTCTGGTGTGCTGCCACAGACATATCCAAGACTCAGATGAAAGCAATCATGCTTCATGCAGAAAAAATGGCACCAACCAAATTGGTGCTGGAAACTTGAGCTGGTTGGTCACACAAATCATCCCTCCTCCCTCGCATGCACTTCATTTCATGCATCTGATTTACAAACTCTACCCATCTTGTCTTTCAATACTAGACATGACTAAACTCTTCAACCTCTGGATCCTGAACCCTATCCACCTATTCTTCTGAGTACTTGAATGTAATAGTGTAAAAAGGGTTTTGGTCCAGATTGCCAATGATGACAAACACAGCTTTGGGAAATCAGTGGTTTCTCATTCCCACGATGCTCCCTTTTGCACCATAAGTACCTTACTAAGCTCTTAAGAACCTTAAAAAGAGCAAAGACCCTCTCTAATTGTACAACTTCAACTCAACTAGTACAGACTCATGACACTTTGCAGACTATCTTCTCTTGTCTCCAACCCTTCCTTCTAAAAGAAGTTCCTTGAGTATTTATGGTGGGGGTGTAATGATAGCAACAGCTTTTACATAAAATTTTGTGACTTAATTCTGAAAAGAGTAGGGTTGCGCACTACACTCTTGAATTGCACTAGGGTCAGAGTGGTGAAGCTTAAAGACTACCCTCCTTCCATTAAAACTCAGATCATTCCCTTCTGCACGGTCTACAATTGAGGATAATATACAGTAGTGTGCCAGGCTCAATAGCGATGATGACATTGCTTCCTAGATGACTAACTACTGGTGTAGGGGAGGAGTTGAGGATTGAGGCATTGGCAAAATCCTATCCGCCAGCTCTGAGTTCAGATTTACTGGTAGTGGGGGCATTTGGCTCATAATGCCTGGCATGTTTGTCATCCTGCATCAACCAGATGAACAAAATTCCTCTCAGCACACAGACAAACTAGGAGCATTATCACAGCAAGTGATTTACCTGTCCTTTCCCAATCTCTAGTCACTCCACAAGAGTGAAAGAAAAAGAGTGCAGATTATGACAGTGATCTACCCATTCAAGATCGCATAAATGTTGTCCCTGAACTGCACCAGTAATTCTGTGTTCTCCTGGAGCTGTCATAAACACAAGAGCCCGACTGCATGTGAGTCAGCCAGTCTTTACCCATTCCACATACACACCAGTGGGCATTGCCCTTTGCAGATTATACAACCTCCTCTGTAACAACTGGCCAGGTTGAAGGGGATTACAAGTAAATATACCTTGCAAGCAGCAAGATTAGCTCGAATTTGTCCAATAACTTGTGCATTATGCTCAAGCAAATGGCCTGTGGGTCCTCCAATTGCTGCATCCATCCCAGCTGGCTCACAGTCAGTTGCAATTATGATACAGAGAAATGGCCTCAAAAAATGGCTTCATGGCAATCTGAGTAAAAATGCAACAGATGACATCTAAAAACATTTTGCCAGAAGACTTTTTGGCCTTTCAAGAGACAGATTTGTATGGGGAAAATTTTAGTAACCACGCCAGAGTTGAAACCCACCATCATTAGAGATTCCATCATCATTATCTATAGGGAGTTGAGGTGGAGTGTACATAGGCATTGGTGGCCTTGCTACTACTGCTGCCGCTGGTCTTGTGGGTGCTTCTACTTTTTCCTGCTATGGAAATACAGATGCAAACTCAATGTAATTTGGAGCAAAACAAGACCTCAGTACAGTAGCATAAACCTAACAGCGTTCCTCCTTTCCACATCAACCTCAGATGCTTAAGGTTTTTTTCTTCTACATCCACAACCTGCCACATAACAAATATATGTTTCCTGAGACACCAAAACTGATCAACCTTTAAATTGCAATGATGGATTGAACTGGAAGAATAGGAGACCTTCCTGTCCTTGCTTTTCTTGAAGGCATTCTGCTCTTCAACTTTCCGACTTTTTCCATTCTCCTTCTTCTGTGCATACAACAACATACCCAGTTGATTGCTGACAAACTTACACATGAAAATTGGTAAGCAAGCAGGGCTTCCACAACATGCATCTGAGTTTTACTGCCAAAAACTGAAGATAACAAAGTAAATTACAAGAAAGGACTGTCATGATAAGGACAAAAGGTACACACTCACTGTTATCCAAACACAGCGGAGGGCAACATCCCGTACAGTCTTTTCAGGCAACAGTGCTGCAAGCTTGATATATTTCACAAGATTGTTTGTCTGACCTGCATATCTGCCAATTAAGACCCCTGAGTAAGCCATGTCAGAAAGCTCCTGACAACAATACCGTATTGAGCAATTATGAGTTTTCTGACTATCATCTTGTACTACATCTCTCTCCAGTATTTCAAGAGGTTTCAAGGAAGTTTACTTACTTCACTAGGCCTTCTTCCAGACTTGATTGCTCAGCAGAGCTCCAAACAACAGACAAACCGATGTCATGAAGAAGATGGTGAGTGCTATTGGCAGTTCCATTTGTTGTTGCTCCACTCTTCTCTCCCGATGCCCCATCGACAGCACCAGCAGGAGGGGTGCGATTTTCACCCACATTCGCCACTCCTCGTGGACTGCCACTGTTATGATGAAGTCTGAGTGTAGAATTGTTCGGTTTCGCTTGCAAATTCTGAATGGATCCTGCCATAGCTAATTGAGACACCCTTTTTTGTTTTGTTTTCCTCAGGTTTTAAGCTTTACATCACAATCCTCTCTTCCTCTTCCTCTTCCTCTCAATGCAAATCCTCTTCTCCACTCCAGAAATTCTATGCAGCAAACTGTTACACTATCAAAGAGTTCGAAGTTTGAACCAACCATCAGCTCTGCAATAACACTCTTCCTCCACGCTTACATTTTTGCACCACAGCAGAAATCTCTCAGACCCATTCTTGATCTATTGCTTGCTTGCTTGCTTATCCCCAAGCTCAGAAAAACATAATTATAAAAGATATGTCTAATTAAAAAAAAAATTAAACTCCCCAGACCCTGTCAAGCAGAACAGCAGCGAAATTCACACTAGTCTTTTCTACATACACACACAAACACTGGATTTGTGCCACCAAAAACGAATCGATCAGCTTGGTTGGTGGCACAAATCCAGAAACCCAAAACCCCACAAACCCTAAAAAGAAAGAAACAGAACTGCCAGCTACAAATTCCCTTGCCAATGCAAATTGATTTGCTCCATGACCACCCCCAACCCCCCCAGAACTATTGCCCTCTTCCTCCTCTTCTTCCTCCTCCTCCTCCTCCTCCTCCTTCAAGCCATTCTTGTTCTTAAATTCTCATCACAAAAAACGACAACAGCAACAAAAACCTTCCATCAACAACTAACTCCAAAAACAAAACCCAAAAAAAACCCACCAACAAAAGATGTAAAACCCCAAAACGAAGAGCACCTCCGCCTCCTCCTCAGCAACTGCCGAAAATCTCTGGGGAAAATGTCTTCAATCTATCAATCGATTCTGCTGCTCTTGCTACTACGACTTCTACTACTACTACTACTCCACCTAGCTCCCAAATAAAAAGCAAAAGCAAAGAACAATTCTGCCAACCACCGCTACAATCGGCAACTTAGCAAAATATCTTCTCCTCGTCCTCCGAGCGTCTGCTCCGCCGCAACGACCTCTCCTCGTCCTCGTCCTCGGCCTAGTCTTCCGGGCCCTGCTTGGCGTTCCGTTCGACGCTCGTCCGTTCCGCCGCTCGTCGCGGAACGTTCCTTCGTGAGCCGGTTCCAGAAGAGCACATGTTTTTGTACTTTCTGGACTCTGGAATGGTCAAGCCGTCAAGCCACTGCCCATTATGCACTACATAAAGTGCCCCTTACAGCACATTCTGCACCTAGTCCACCTATAGCTGCAGAATGTGCCCTATAGGGCGCCTTAGTTTGAAACCGAAAATTTGGGTAGAACGTTTGGGAATAATAATTTTGAACCTATTAGTAGAAATTATTGTATTGAAGCTCTTTCAATTAATTCAATTTATAATAATAATTAATTTTATAATCATTCCCAATGTTTAGAAGAATAACAAATAATTGAAAAAATTTGAACAAATGAATTATGAATATTAGGAATGTCATTATAAACAAAAAAAAACATGTTTAATTGAAATATTGAATCAAACAATCATTTTTTAGAAATAAAAAATAAACATCCCGAATGGACATGTCAACAAATTGCATCAAATTTCTTGTGTACTTATTTGTGTTTAATCTTGAATATTATTACAAGTTACAAGACACCTTAATCACCTTGAATTGAGAAAAAAAAAAATTAAAATAACAATAATATGCATAATAATATTTAAAATGTTGAACATGTTTTTAAATGTTTAAAATAAATTGGAATTTAAAGCAGAATGTTCTAGTGCTCAAAATAATATTTCTACCAAACAAGCTTTGCAAATAAAAGTTTCTATGAAACAGAATTGGCAAGATTTAGCAAAATTTATAATTACAAATGAAAATAATGATTTGAAAAAATCTGATGAAAATTTTTGGATTAAAAAGTTTGTATCAATTTTTTTAAATGAAGACAATTTTTATGAAGATTGTATTGATACATTAATACAAAACATTTTGAATGTCAAACATGTAATTGATGATAATAACAAGTTGTTAACAATTGTTCCAATAGAAGGTTTTTGATTTTTTTTAGTTTTTTCTTAGATAAATATTTAGAAGAATATAATTTCCATATGCTATTTTAAGTCATTTAAAGCCTTCATTCTTTTATTTATATCAAAAGATTGCATAAGCAAAATTGACTAGTGTAAATAGAAAAATTTGCTTATCACATTAGTAATATATGTCTTCAAGATTATTAATATCATAATTGTTTGTTGCATGGATTTGAATTCAAAAAGAAAAATTGTTAAGTTTAAGGTTTATGGTGAGTTGATAATTGAAATAACATTCATTTAATAATTGAAACTCTAAGAATGGAGATAGGAAAAAAAAATGATGACATTTAA
>Ga0209208_10001624_pt1 | contig 31876 bp, 23 predicted proteins | sample S1TSphfallax_3_FD_187694 | JGI IMG/M metagenome (GOLD analysis project Ga0209208, IMG submission 187694) | Host-associated microbial communities from peat moss isolated from Minnesota, USA - S1T2_Fd - Sphagnum fallax MG (SPAdes) (version 2) | ecosystem: Host-associated > Plants > Peat moss >...
CAAACAATGGATAGAAGCAGTTGTAATCGGAAAAGTTTTGCGATTGTATCAAGTTCGGGAGTTGCGAAGGACTTGCGATTGTACGGGTACGAATGTTATGGTATCGCAAAAGCTTAAGAATTTGCGAGGAATTATGGTTCGCAACAGCGAGATTTCAGAAACATCTTTCTTTGTTGTTTGCGATGATATTTGGATCGCAAAATAGCCCCAATATGTAGTAGTGATGCAAGGGTGTTGTTGTTCCCTTTTGATGTTATTATTGTGTTTATTTAAAACAAAGAGCAAGGGGGCATACCAAGTGGAAGTCTTTGGGACAATAAGCTATTGGCTACCACAAGAAGGTAACAGCCTATTAGGTGACCATAGGAAGAGGGGGAACACTTGAAAGAAATAGTTTGAAAATTATGAAGAATTGCTACAAGTAGTAGGCAATGGCCAAGAATGGGTATAGGTCATTATAGACAGTAGGCAACGTTAGGGAGGTATTCTAGGGGTGCTATAGATGTTATGTAGAATGACCATAGGGTCTACATGCACTATCAAGATGGGAAAGTAACTATGGGAGGTATGTAGACCCATAGGGTAATGTCCAAAGGTTTTGAAGGTACTACACAATCTTGGAGGGTAATTACTTTCTAGTCATGCTCAATTTTCATGTTGTCCTTTAATCTTTTCCCCTACTTCCCTAGATTAACACATAGACATGGCAGTAGGTTTGTTCTTAAACATTAGACCCTACCCTGCTATTTTGTTCCTTATGTGATTTCCTTCTCATGAATTGAGTATTGTATTAAAGTAAGCAAGTGAAGGTAGTTTGTTCTTTGAATAATAAGGCATTGAGCTTATTCTTTCAATCTCACCTCTTGGAGGATGGTAATACTCGAGGGTCATAATTTCACCCATTTACATTTGGCAACTATCCTATGGATTGTATTTTGGATATTATTTGAAGGACGAAACTAATAATTTTTTATATTTACTTCAAGTAAATGGATAGTTTTAAAACTTGAATAGTTGGTGGATTAGTGAGAACAATTTTAGATGCTTAGGGGTTACAATTTCACCCCTTTATAGAAACACCTTTGGATTTTTACCTACCTATCTAGATTATCTTACATGTAGGTAGGTAGGTTAGTATGTAGGTTGGAGATCTACTTAAGTTAAGTTTAAGTCATTTATCTTTTTACATAGCTAGGTAAGTAGTTAGTTGGGTCATTTACCTAAGTGGATAGATGGGACACATGCCATCTACCTACCTACTTATTTACAACCTACACCTACATAAGACCTACCTTCCTATTTACTTATGTAACGAGTGTATGTAAAAAAATGTGAAATAAATAATACAACTTGGGTTTGATAACTTATTAATAAAAATAACTATTGTTTTTATTTATTACAATTGTAACTACAAGTTCATGTTAATGATTGTGTAATTGTAAAGGACATTGTGGCGCCATGTGGCATTATGATTTAACAACTATAGTCGATATCACGACTTGATGGTTTTTACTCAAATATCAAAATCTCAAAAATGTATTTTTAATCATCCAAAATTAGGTAGTAATATGATTCTATTGATTCTTGCAACTTTTGGTGGATAATAACAACTTATGGTTGTTTGATGTTGATGTGGCATGCCACATGGCAACAAGGTTGACTAGTAATCACAACACTTCATAACTTTTGACACTAACTTCACATCATGATTCATGTCATTGATTTGATGAATTAGTCTCATTTATTAGCTAGTTGAAAATATTGTTGTCCTTTGTGATTAATAACGACTTGGTCTTCCATGTGATGATAACATGGCATGCCATTTGGTAACAAAGCATCATAAATTTTCATGGGAATCCATGATTTTTTATGACACCATAAATTTTTGTGTGTGTTGAATTTATGGCACCAATATTTGTCATGGCATGTTATAAATTTTTGTGTGCCATGAGGTTTTTGAAATTATGAATTCACATGCATGTGTATGTGTATTAAAAATCTATTGTTTGCTTATAATTATGACTACAATATTAGTAGTTGTTTTGAAAAAGGTGACACATAATTCCTTGATTTCCTAACTACTTAACAATCTAGTTTAGATTAACATACCTATTAAGTTAACTTATGTATGTAGGTTATTTAGTAAAAACCTACTTCATAATATAGGCTACCTTGTAAGTTAATTATACATAAGAAATTTATTGCATTTAGTATGTTTAAATATACCAAAAATAGGTTACCCTACTAATAGGTTAACTTAAGTAGGCTTACCTAAGTTCCTAGCTTTAGGTTTTTTGCCAAGCTAGCCTAGGTAACTTCATTACAAGATATTTTATCAAGTTTGTAACCATTTCAAGTTTGTGCAACCAAATGCGAGTATAATGCGACTAGATGTGATTATGATGCAACTAAATGCAACATAATTATCCTAAGTTTATTATTAACCTATAAATGCTTAAGTTAACCTAGTTAGGTTATTAAGTAAATTTACAAACTAGTTCATTTAAGTCAACCTAGGGAGGTCTAGGTCTAGGCTAGGTTGTAGGTAGTAGGTAGGTTGACCTAGGTCAACCGAGGGTGGCCAAAGGTAAATAAGGCTAAAAATCTTGAACTTTATCATTTTTTATAAATATAATTAATTTTTAAAAATGTGGTAATGCAATAGATGAGAACGTGAACCCCAAAATGAAAGCGAGGGGTTCAAATTTTCATTCTTGCAACCTATGATACTTAGGCCACTTGGTTTAAGTAAGGTAACCTAGTGTAGGCTTCTTGGGCTAGGAGTTCGATGTTTGTTTTTAATCTAAGCCACCTAGACTAGGTTAGATAGCCTAGGTTGCTAGCTTAACTAAATTAAACTAGGTTGACTTTTGGTTACGCTAGCTACATGGGTTAAACTAAGTTGAGTTTTGGTCATATGCAATGACTTATAACATCTTTATAGATTTTTGACACATGTCATCCATCCATCAAGGCATTTCTTGTGACACTTAATTGAATAAAACAACTAAGTTGAGATGGCATGCACTTTATACGTCATACCAAGGTTAATGATGACATGGAATTTCATTATTAAAAGAAAACTTTAAAATCCTAATGGTTAGAACAACTGGGCGTTGCAATTGAATGTCCTTTGCGACTAAATGGGTGAAACAACATGGGTTTAATAACTCATTAATCACTAATCACATATGTCCTTTTTGATTAATATGTAGTTGTAAAGAATGTGTTGTTATGTAAGTAAACAAATTTTATTTCTTAAAAGGGTGTAGTGCAATGGTTGAGGACTTGGTTTATCCTCATGGTGGTGAAGGGTTCAAATCCTTATACTTGCGCCTTAAGTTCTAAGGTATAGTAGGTAAGCTAGGTTATGTAAGCTTAGTAAATTATGTTAAAATGAAACCAAACTATAGTTTAAGGGTACTAATGTGGGTGTTTATGTGTAGGTCCACCTTCCTCTTTAGCTGGGGAAAACCTATATATTGAATGGGGTTCACCCCTTTATTTAGTAAATTCAAAAAAAATTGTGATGATTGGAATACCTTGGTGGCTTGGGCATAAATTAAATTATTTTTTTAATTTTCTGAAATTTTCATTAAATTATTTTGTAATATGACAAAATTTCTAAAACTTTACTGAAATCATAAACGATTGATCTCCCAACATCCTGAAGGGAGGATACTAAATATGGGGCCATCTGATAAAAAAAAAGTTAAAGTCTTTTGAACTAAAGCTTACAATGACTTTATTGTTTACAATCAAAAAAATTTAAACTAAAAAACCAAGCACCAAAATAAGAAATTAAACTTAAACTATTCAACAATCATGTGTCAAATTTGCCAAGGTATTACAATATATATATATATATATTTTTTGTGGTTTCTGAAACTTTGAAGTTTGTAATTCATTGGGGTTTTCATTTTTTTATAAAAAAATTGGCTTGTAACCATAATTTCATTTTCATGTTTTGTAATAAAACCACATTGCTCACATAATTAACTGTAACATTGTTGATTTCACCTTGAAAAAATCCTTGTAACATTGTTCACATAATTGAATTGAACCCTATAGCAAAAAAATTAGATACATTGAATCTTGTTAGCATGTTTATTTAACATCTTATAAGGCATAATCCCATCATTGTTGGCTAGTTTTAATTTTTAGCTGGTTTTGGTTCTAATTCTCAATTTTGTTATTGAATGTCTTGTTAACTTATAAATTTTTTTGTAATAAATCTTGAGGAAATAAAACAATAAATAAAGTAGTAGGTGAAGATAGGTGTTTAGAAATTGGCAATGTTATTTTGGGATTAGAACTTGAAACGAATCACTCATTTCATGGGAGTGACGCCCTTAAATTTTTGGATGGAAGAGGTTAAATCAAAGGGGACCAGGGAAAAAGATTCATTCAAGAAAAGTTCAAGACAAAAGATCTACAAAATTAAAGGAAAACTCTTCATCTCCTACATTAAAGTTGGGTTCACTATTTTGATCTCATGTAATGAATGAACTCTCTGTGTAATGCATGTCATTATTGTCCAAGTTGTATTCTATGACTTTCTTGTGAAACGTTTTTTTCCATTGATTCTGAATGTGTTAAAGTTTCAATTGTATTTTAATAAGTTTATATATGTAGCCTTTGATTTGAATAGGTCAAGTTACTATGCATGTTCCTTATGGCATTTTTATGTATTATTTATTTTAGTAGTTGAGTTAGGCCCACCTAGCTTTTGGGTATTTGATTAAAAATAAATATAGACTTGAACACCTCAAATTTGCTAGTGTTTAGTGATAAATAATCACTTTAAAATAGGTAGAAAATAGTTAGGCAAATAACCTACCACTTTTTCTTAAAAAATTCAAATAGATAACAATAAACAACTTTACAACATCTTCAAAGCTTGTAATCAAAACAACAAGCGAAAAAAATAATTTAATACATTTTGTGAAACAAAAACTAGAGCAAACATTCATTTCATGTGAAAAACTCCAAAGTGTCAAACTACATTTGACACGCTCCCAAACTTTTTAATGGACTCAAATGTGAGTCTAAACTGAAAACAATGGAAGAGCAAGGAGTCAGGGCACATTCCCTAGCTTGCAGCACTTTGGAGGGGTAGAGGGGCGTGCTGGAGCTCCGGGATGGGACTAGGAAGAATGATAAGCTTCAACTATTCACATGGACCTGCACAAAACCAACACAAGGTGATTAATGCATAGTTGGAGCACTTTTGGTGCTAGGATGAGCCACGGGCAACTCGGATTCACAAGATTCACCATGGCCCGAACTTGGGGGAAACCATCACCTTCCCTCCTTATAGTATATTCTATGTCTCTCCACGAGGCCCACATCCAAATGGCATTTTGTCTTAGGACTCCCAAATGGGAGTCCCGAAATTGCCAAAGTGGGGAATTCTGTGACTTTGGGGCCACATAACTTTGTGTGCAAACCTCGGATTGAGATGAGATCTAAAGCAAAGTTGTAGCCTTCGTCGAGAGCTTTCCAATGACATGTTGCACGCCACCTACACGCAAGGAAATCGGGTCGATTCCTAACTTTTAGTGGTTGGAAATCAAACTACCAATTCGACTTTCAGCCCTTCTTTTAGCCATAGCTTGTGTTTCAAATATCCAAATGGGTCATGCGAGCCCATTTTAAACATTTAAGTTTCAATATATTCCCAATGATATAAAGGATTCCACAATCCATTGGGTTTTGACCCTTACGATCGCTCTTTGAACATTTGGGAGTCCACCAGGACTCCAACTCCCAAAGTGGGAGTTCCTTTGGGAGTGTGAGGGTCTATTCCCTCACATTCTCTTGCACTCCCGCGAACATGCGGCATGACTGTTGAGCTTCCTTCTTGGCCCGTAACCTCGCAAGCCTTTGCTTTGGTCGCGAGCCCAAGGCTAGGGTTACAACAACATTACAGTGAATAAAAAATAGAGATAAGCCAAAAAACCCTTTGAACTTCCCCAAGAGAAGACTTTAAGTCCATTAGAAAATGGTAAGTATCCTAAACAAAATGAAAATCCCTAAAAATCCTCCTAAACTCCAAGTTATCCAACCTTATTTTACATTTAAATCTTGGAATAAAAGTTAGAAGTTCATGTTTTGTTTCCATTAATAAATAATTTTTCAAAATAAGTAACACTCTAAAATTAGTAGTACTTTCAAATCGGTTCTAACCTAAAATTAGTAAAAATGTAAAATCAATTTATATATCAAAAATCTGCAAAGTTTGATTTTTGGTACAAAATTACATCTCTTCAAAATTAGCCAAATTTTTTTTCTAGCCTTAACATTATATTCATTTTTATTTTGAATCTCATCCTCAAGGTCAAATAAAACTATCCTATTTCTACCAAAAAAATACCTATTCTACCATCAGAACAATTCCAATGCCATCCCTTGGTTGAAGATTTTTAGTATTCCCTTTAGTTTTTACGATGGTGGAGGGATGCATGGTTTCAGTAGCAACCTAAATGGTATCATGAGCAACTTGAATGCTTTCGGTTACCACTTTGACAACAATAAAATCCACCTCCATTGTGGTTTTGGTTCCTTCCTCTACTCATTATGAGAAATTGTATCCATGGAGAATAGACTAGCATACAATTAGATCATCACAAATTTTATTGTGCAACTAGGGTACAATTACAATATGGAAATACGATGAATTAATAATTAAGATACCATGTCAAAATATTTCATAGTTATAATTTAATTGCACATTAGTTGTAACTTGGACTCTATACGAACGTATGTACACAAAATATATACAATGATAGTCAATTGTAGTTTGATCATGATCACAAGTTGCAACAAAGTGGTTAATCTCAAATGTGTTGCAATTGGTGTAACTATAGCGTGAACAACTACTTTGCAATTGGTGTATGGGGTTGATGCATATGATCATGCCATGTGTATGGTTAGGTAAAGGTCCATTAACATTTGGAACTTGCAACTTTTTTGCAATTAAGAATCAACTAAATTTGTTAGTTTTACAACTAAATTACAACTAAATGTGCCACTATGGTTTCATTACATAACTACTACTTGTCTATTATTTCGGAACTAGAGTGTTCAACTCATCTAGAATTAGTTGTTAACTATGTGCAATTCATACTATTAAAAGATTTACAAATTGTGTAATTCATTGAAAGTGTAAATGTAGGCCTTTAATTGGATTGTAATGGTGTATTAAAGTGTTTATGAGTATGTACATATAAATACCATTGCTTATACACTTCGAACTTTTCTAAATAAGATTATTAAATGCTTCATTGATACGCACTAATACCTTTATTGAATTAATTAATTAAAATAATTTATTTTCATAATGATCTAAATAACTAAAATTTAAATAATGTAGTAAATATTATAGTCCTATTTTTTGTGATTGATGCTCAATTGTTGTGTTAATAATATTTCATTACATTGGAATTCACTATATTATGTTGGTATACATACATATCAAACCATAGAATTTAATGAAAGGTGAAAGTCTATTTTTGAATTAAAATTAAAAGCAATGTGTACAATTTATTAAACATTTAATAAGGGTGCACATATGAATATGTCTTTATATACTTCAATGTCTTTTACTCAAATTTATGTTTATTATTTAATATTTCAAAATGAATTATTTGTTATTAATTTTTAATTAATAACTAATATGTAATATACTTAATTACCATGAAATAACTAAGTAAAGTAAAATAATAAACTATCTATATGAATTCATTAATCAAATTTGATTAATTATTATTTAATTAATTCAGATATTAAGTAATTAATTATTTAATAACTAATTACTTAGATTTAGTAACTTATTATATATGATTAATCAATTAATCCAAAAAAATTTAAACAAAAAACTTCATTAATGTAGGTGAGTAATTATTGAATTTTATTTGAATTTAAATCATCAATTATCAACATAATTAATCATCTAATATTTATTTTGATAATTAATTATTTGAATCAATCAACTATCTAATTATTTGAATTATATTGATTAATTTATATAATCAATCTAGATAATTAATTATCATATATTTAATTTAAATAATTTAATTCCAAAAAATTATGTCAGATGATTAATTATAAATTGTAAATTAATTACAAAATTAAAATCAAACAAAAAACATGTGGAAAATTATTTTTTGTAGTTCCAATTCAATTGCAACTAGAGTGTTACTAAAAGACTTAACCCATATGTTTTGTCTTGAATATTTCATTTCATAAATTATATAAAGGAGGTGTCTCTTCTTGCATTCTCATAATAAATACATGTGCCATGTTGGGATCAGTTCATAAAAGCTTAACCTTAAAGACAAAACACATAACAAATTAAAAACTAATATGGCTACTCTTCTAATATTTTACCTTTTTACCTACCTACTTACCTACTAAACTAAGTAGGTCCTATTTTATTACCTACTTAAATAGTAAGTAGTTAGGTAAGTATGTAGGTAAGTAGGTAGGTTGGAGCAACTTACCTACCTATGGTTATGTATTGACCTACTTAGGTACACATATATATTTGTTTCCAAAATTCAATTAATATTCCATGTGGCAACTTTTGATTATGCCACGTGTCATAATCCAAGACCATCTAAAAATAATAATCATAATGGATGATGGATATCAATATTTCAAAAAAATCACAAAAAATCCTCATAGTGCCATGTGTTAAATTTTGATGGATGGATGAAAAATGATGTCAGCATGACATTATGATTGTAATCATTGGGGAGTTGCATAGTAATTGAAAGGGAGTTGCTGTGACAAAGTTGTAATTGAGTTGTAATGAGTTGCACCGTATATATGGTGAGTTGCAAGAGTTGCAACTTGTTTAATAACACTCACAATGTATGAATATGATGAGTTGTAAGTTTTCGATGCAACTTAGAAATTGATTTGCAAGGCTAGTTGCAAAACACCTTTTTTTTTCATAATGGCTTTTACCATATTAACTGTTTTAGATTTGGTTATGGACCTCATCCTAGTTGGAGAAGGAGGAACAAAAGGTGGTATAAGAAAATCTAGGAAAGCTTGGGCATAGGCAGCTAACTGAAATCTTAATAGTTCCTTGTTTTTTCGGTAGTTGACAAAGGTGTCATTTAGAATTTTGGTAATATTTGCCTTACAGAACTCCCATTGTTCAGCCCGATTTTTCTTTTTCTTCTACTAATAGATGAAGAGCTCTACTTTCATGAATGTGCTTTTGGTTTTGATCACCTCCAATTCTACCATCCGGTGGAAGGAATAATTTGCCTCCTCAACTTTTTGAATGAATGACCGAATTTGCATCTACAGGTCCTCCAATTGTTCATGAGTGATGGGAGCATGGTAGGACAACTCCTGGACACTAAGCTGTAAACGTTCGATGGTTTCGATAGATTTTTTCAAGTCATCTACTTGGGAACACAACTTCACATCGAAGTCCGCATTTTCCTTTTCAAGATGCTTGGCTTGCTTTCTTGCAATTTTGAGCTCACACGCATCCATTGTAATAACGAACTTTAAAGACTTCTCAGTTGGCCACCACTTTCCGATACTCCACCTCTAATTTTGTCCTTTCAGCCTCCAAACGGTCTAGGTCAACTTGAATGATTGTCAACTGGTCTTGGAAGGTAGGGAATTGAGTTCGATATTTTTTGTTTTCAGTGAAAGACTTGTCCGACTAGTTTTGCATACTTGCAAAGTTGGACTTGGCTGACTCTAATGCCTAGATTGTCAAAGCATCTTGTCAAGCTTGCGTTTGAGCTTGTCGCAACTCATTTTTCAAACGCATGACCTTAGTTTTCACATTCAAGGCCTCTTCGAATGCAACCTCCTTTTCAATAATGGTTGTTTCAAAAGCATGGCACAATGTCCCTAATGTTTGCACATATGTACTGAAAACACAGAGGCAATCCTTTAAACCTTGGAAAGAGGATTGCCAAGGAAGATATTCATGTTGCAATTTGGTTCGAATTAAACTTGGGGTGTGAAAGAGGCGTACCAAAATGAAACTTTTGCATCCTTGGGAGGGTATCTTGCTTGGGTCACACTAGAATTGAAATTCAATGGAGTTTCCATTTTCGATATGCCATCGACTAAGATACCCTCACCTTGCAAACTATCGTTTAACCTCAGGGATAAGGATTGGGTGTGAAAGGGGATGGTATTAGAAAATGTGAAGGCAAGCTTCACATGTGATGTTTTCAATGGAGCATTTAAACTTGGATTCCTTGTCTTGTCGTGCAATTTTGGGCTTGGCTCCCATGGCTGGGATCACTCACTAGGTGTCCATTTCCTAAGTGATGGGGTTGGCGGTCATTGTTGGAAGTGTCCCACATACAAACTACCCATTACTAGTAGTATATTTTTTTCCATTATAAAACTATAAAATGGTTGTTGGCTTGATTGATTAACTTCTTGTTGCATTTGAGGAAGGTTATCAAGATCAATCAGCTTGCCTTTAGGGGATGGTATCGGCCCTTTGCACTTCACGCCAGGATTCGACTTTGTTGAAAAACTATCCTTGTCTTCATCCTCCTCTTTAGATTCTGGTAGTTGGAAATTCGAGTCGACTGGAAACCAATTTTGGAAGATGATGTTTAGCATTTGGGCTGCATCGAATTATGTATCCTTGCCATAATCTTCTATTTTCAATTTGATTGTGGTGGAAAAATCCCATAGTCTAGAATGCAAATTGCTAAATACCATTTGAGCCCAATTTATCAAATTTTGGAGTTCGACCCATGCCACTAGAAACATGAACTTCTTGCCGACATACATCCCTTGAATCCCCTTGAGCTAGATTACTTGAATCAATGCTAAAAGTCTGGTTGCATACTTTCCTTTGAGCTAAGACACTCCCCGCCCTTCATTCTACACAAATGCACTCAAGGGTGCCATTTGTAGGAATAGATTCGCCTCTCCAAAATGCATTGTTGGCAACTTTGTGATTCTAGTTTGTGGTAAACACAACATTTTTGCAACATGATTTTCAATAATAATTACCGAAACCTATTGCACCATAGATTTCATGGCATTTACATTCAACTAGACTATCGATTGTAAAAATTCCTTGACAACTAGATGCCTAATGGGTGTCAACTTAAGGGTCATCAAACTAGAAAACCTTATCGTTTTTTCCCATGCTACATCCTTGCTAACTACCCAATGTTGAAACTGATCCATTTGGCTAAACATCAACCTACCCCCACCAAAAAAATTCATAATTTTTCTCCTTCTCTCATTTTCCAATTCAATTTCCATTTCAGATCCTTATTCATCCTCTTTTTGTTCTACAATAGCTTTTTGCCTATCCATGCCTAGCTATGTAGTTTTTCTATTTCCTCCTTATTCATTCCTCCTCTCATCTTGCCAAAAACTAAAGCTCTAATTGATCTACTGATTTTTTGCACTTTAGGAACTACTCAAGAGGAATAAAATAAAATAATATGCAAAGGGTGAAATGGGAGAGAGGGTCCCACATTAGTGGGCCAACCAAATTGTTTTTGAAAATAAACACATTGTTTGCAAAACGCGATATTGGTTCTTGGATATTGATTCAAGCGACGTGTTGGATTTCAAAAACACGTTGTCAAAACACAACATCAATCACTTATGCCTTTTCTATGTTCCTTTTCATTGGATTTCAAAAAGACCTTATTGTTGAAACTTGGGCATAAGTTCACTCATGCCCTTTTTGTGTTTTTTTTTGTTGGATACTGTTTCAATGAAAAGGCAACAAGTACCAATAGATCTAAGGAGAAGGGTTTACTTTCATCCATCAATTTCCCATCCACCACATTAATGACCAATTCTACTGTTGAGGAATCAACTGTTAGATATTTTGAATTCAAAATTTGACTAATATTCACTAACTTCGAAATTTCAGTTGTTTACTTTGAATATCAGATTTTGGTTCTAGAACATGAATTTTCAGTTTTAGACCTATGGTTGAGATTTTGGTCCCAATTGGTCTTCCCCATTTTCAATTTGAGTTGTTCTGTCTTGAATTTCAGTTCCAACTACCAAATCTTGGTTTTCGATTCCAAGTCGTGACTCTTGTATTTTGGTTCCATCCATCGAAAATGAAAATTTTGTGCATGTATCTTGTGCATTTTCTAGGGTTACAATGTGGAATCCTATTTCGGTATGGGTTGTATATATCCCTCTCGTTTTTTACGATTGATTCCAATCCTTTGGAAGTAATTGTGTCTTGGAATCGGTAGGGTTTCAGTTTGTTGATGTTGACTAAGATGGGGTTGGGATCAAATTTGTTTACAATCACCAGAAATGTTATATTATATGGTAAAAATATCAAATATGTATGGTCCAAACCAACATTGTTTGAACGTCCTTGTGTGTTCCTTACATGTTTTGGAAACCAAAGCACATGGTCAATGAGGGAGAAGGCTTTAATTGGATAATGATTTTGTGCCCATAATGCACGATTCCATTGTCGCTTGCCTACGGTTTTTGCTGCAAATGTTTGAAACTCCTCCAACTTCTCTAACTTTGATAGTTGGGTACCAAGTACTTGTGTCATGGCAAAATCCTAAGTGTTGTAAAATTGGTTGTAAATAACAAGTATTTGATATGCATTAGAACATGCAATCCATACACCAACTAAAAAGGACTATGACATGTGCCAACCTTGAAAGTTGTTATGTAGGCAAACAAAACAATGTGGAGATGTTTGTTCACTCTTGGTCAATAGTAGCCCAATAACCTTGTTGGTAGAATATGCTTGATTATTTCTCGGAAGATAGTAAGTTGTCAAACTAGTGTGTCGAAATAAAAAATGAATGGTAAGGATTTTGATGGCCTCATTGATAAAATGGGTAATTTAGTCGCTAACCAAAATGAAAGGGCAATTAAACTTAGTTAGAATGAAGTCATAAATGAATTGAGTTGTGACTATAACTATGTTGGTTTTTAATGCCTTTGCTTCCACCCATTTGGTTGCATAATTGGTAGCATCTAAAATGTATTTATTGTCATGTGAGCAACTCACAAGCTTAATGGGGCTAATGAAGTCCAAACCCCATTTCATGAATGGTTTAGTTGGGAGCATGGTGATCAACTTTGCCATGGGGGTATGTAAGAGATTTTTAGTTAGTTGGCAAACATCACAGGATTGACAGTGTTGCTATGCATCCCTATGCAAAGTTAGCCACCAATACTTAGCATCCAACACCTTTCAAGCTGTGATGTTCATTGAAAAATGTCCACCACACACTCCTTCATGCATTTCTTGTAGGATTACAAAAATCTTTTCATCATTCAAACATCAATGCAAAATTTGATCTTGCCCTTGTTTGTACAATTTTCCATTGATAATGGTAAAAAACAATGCCTTCAACACCACCAATTTTTTTGTTATTCCATGGAATATCCATCTAGAAAATTTTCATTAGAGATGTACATATGCACTTCCTATAACCATTTTGGTTGAAGTATAAACAACGATGCATTAATTATCTTGTTAGGTACCCTTGGATTTTTGGTAGCATCAGGAAGTTGCAAAAAAACATTTGCCACTAAACGAAAACACCTTGGTTTATACACCATTGAAAAATCATATTCCAGGAATAATAATAGCCATTTCGCAATTCGTTCTGACAGTTGAGGTTTTTTTTTGACAAGGTATAACAATGCCATGTGGTTGACATAGACAATAAATTTGTTTCCCAATAGATAGTGTTTGAATTTATGTAAAACATAAACCATGGCAAGTGCTTTTCTTTAAGTGGTGGCGTAGTTTTTCTCTGCATTGTTTAAGAGTTTCAAGGCATATGTAATTGGCTAATCACATTTTTCAGTAGGATTTTGAATAACATCACCTTGACTACTAGATTTGATGTGTTTATGTGAATGTGAAACTCCATGTCCCATTTGGGTGCAATTAAGATTGGTGTGTTTAGATACCTTTGCTTTATGGCCTCCCACTCATCTTAACATTCAACAGTCCATGCAAACACCTCTGTTTTGTGTAAGAGTTTCATGATGGGGGCCATGATGAAAGCTAAGTTCTTGATGAAACATTAGTAAAACTAGGCCATCCCATTGAAAACATTATGTCTTTAGGCATTTTTAGTGTGGGTATATTCATGATTGTTGAAATCTTTTTCAGATCAAGTAGTTTTCCTCCCTTGGAGACAATGTACTCAAGTATGACCCCTGAGTAAACCAAAAACATGCACTTTTCCATTTTCAACCTGATATCGAATTCATCACATTTGTCAAAACATTTGACTGAAGTTTGGCAAGGTGCGTTTTGAGGTCATTGAATACATTGAAGTCATCTAGAAAAAAATTCATGAACACCTTGAGGTATTCACAAAATGCCATATTCACTATTTGTTGGTAAGTTGGTGGAATAGTTTTCAATCCAAAAGGCATGACTATCCAAACAAATGTTTTCCAATATGTGATGAAGGCAATTTTGTACTTGTCTTTTGGGGTGATCGTTATTTAATGATACCCCAAAAAATCATCTAAAAACGAGTAGACTTATGTCCCACCACCAAGTCTAGTACTTCCTTCATAAAAGGTAAAGGATAAAAATCCTTTTTAATGGCAGTGTTCAATTTTTGGAAATCCATGCAAATTTGAAGCTTCTTGTTCTTTTTTGGTACCACCACAAATGGGAGGGAGCCAAGTTGCCTCCTCCACCAGGGTAATGAACCTTGCAACTAACAACTTGTCCAAATCTTGTTTCACAACCGTAGTGTAGTTCGGGTTCATACGATATCATGCTTAATGTGATGCAGGTATATTGGTATTGAACTCAATTCGATGTTATGTTAAATGAGGTGGAGTACCTCTTAGATCCTTATATGTCCATGCAAAGACATTTTTGTATTCTTTCAACAATTGTTCAGTTGCATTTGCTACAAAAGGATCCAAATTGGCATTCAACTTCACCACTTGTGGTTCATCATGAGTACTTAGATTCGAAAGGAAAATTTAGACATCTTTTACTAGATTCCACTTGGCCATCTTCATGTCTTAGACTTTGATCCAAATTGGCGTAGTGTTGAATGAAATTTCTCTTAGTGTGTGTGGAAAATAATTTGTTTTTTCATTGGTACTAGTTTTCATATCAATATCGGTATTGATTTTGGGATTTCTATTGATTTCCACATCAGTATTGATTTTTGCATTGATACCAATTTTTGCATCAATATTGATATTTACATGAATTGACACTATCGCCAAGACTTCAGGCTCTAGTAAAGTAATGGTGTCAATTGTAAAAAAATCTAATTAGGCTGCCAACAACATGTTTTCCTCTTCATATGTGACTCCATTAACAAAGTCATAATAGACTAAGACTTATGGGCGTTTGATGTTGTTATCCTAATGTTTTGTTATCGTTATGGTGTGGACAATGCCTTACCCTCAATGCTTATGAGGTTATTCCTATAGTCATGTGTAACCTTGGCATCTTGTAGCCATGGATGACGCAACAACATGGAGCAATTAGCATCTAGTATGTTGTTTTTCATCATTGTGAAGGTGACAACATATGGAATATAATGGATATGGATTTTCAAATCTTGGATTAACCCTATTGGTTTGGTTAGGGTCTAGTCTACCATCCTAAGTGTATAGGGTGCAAGTTTCGAGATAGGTAATCTTAATTTTTTCCTCAAATCTTTGGTGATAATGTTAACACTCGAACCCCCATCCAACATAACATCCTCCACTATGTTTTTCCTTGCATGCACCAAAATTATTGCCATGTGAAGATCTATAGTGACTAACCTTAGATCACAAGGTGGAGCTTGAGGATTGGTTGGTTGGCTATTGGGCGATACTTTAGAAACCACATATTGTTTTAAACCAGGGGCCAAATGCATGAGTTGGCCTAGGGTGAGAGTATGTTTACTACTTAGTAATTATTGACCGATTTCCTAAAACACTTCTTGTTTTTTAATAATTGCTCCATTGTTGCCAAAATTGGTTTTGATTTTTGGTGGTCTAGATGGCTTTTGCATTGGTGGTTGGTTCCTTGGGGCTGCTTCCATTGTGGATTCCAATGTTTGCATTTATTGGATGGGTCTTTTGCAACTACTCCTCCTTTTCTCAATCATTTATAATCTTGGTTTTTCAAGGCTCCTTCTCCCATTGCAGCATTAATATTAGGTTTTGCTCCTTGTTTCAACAATTAAGACCATGTTGATTAGGGCTTCATCCTTTTTCGTTTATGCATGGGAGACTTTGTTTCAAAACATTTCTTGTGTAATTGATTTATGTGGATAGCCATAGATCTTATGCTTAAATGAATTGCATATGAAGCAATGGTAAACTAAAAAACTTCCTTGATTTTGGTTCCCCTATTTCTTGTGGTTTCCATTCATTTCTCTCCTTACATGAAGATAAAATTTGTTCATTGAAACTTTTTTTTTGTCCTTTAATTTTTTGTTAGGATTCTTTGGGTTCCAATGATAATGCTCTTTCAGATGCCTTGGTTTATGACAAAAATTGCACATTTTTTATCTAAGTGTTGTTTGGTGGTTTTTTTAGTTTTTTCGGTGGTTTTAACAATTTTCAATATTCCTCTGCATTTGCCATGGTCTCTTCATAGGTGATTACAGATTCCTTATGCTTAAATAAGGTATTTTGTTTCATTCCTATAGTTGCAATTCGTAAGTAGGGGATCAACCTAGCTTAGAAAAAGGTTGTCAATAAGATATTGTCCACCTTATGTTGAAAATAGTTGGCAAGTTTGAGGATCTATTCATAGTAAACTTCAACCTTTTCATCATTGCCATGCTTAATGACTATAAAAGCCATGCAAACTTGTTCGTCATTTTTGAACTGTGCAATAACCCTTATAGAATGCAGCTTTTATCTCCAATAAGGTGCAACCCAGATGAAATTGCATTTTTAAAGGCGAAACAAAACATGTTCACTATGTCAACATCTCGTTTTTCACCATTAACTTGAATTACTTTTCAAAACATTCAAACATGAGCATCTAAATTTGTCCTAATAAAGTAGATTAGGTATGGCTACAATTTCTTTGATGAAAAAACCACAGAGGGAGTGGGTGTCGGTGGTCGATGCTAAGGTGGGTACCATGGGTTCCAAGGGGAACTTGATCAAGGAGCATTGAAAAGTGCACTTGTGCTTCCAACCGGAAATCCACCTCCACCTCTTCTTAAAGTTCCTTCGCCACTTGGGGGTCCACCTCAACTTGGGGTTCGCCTCTACTTGGAGGTCCACCACCTCCTCCCAAAGGTTTGTTCCCACCTCTTGGTGGTCTTTCACTCCCATGAAGAGGACTAGCATTACCTCTTGTAGGTATCCCACCCCCATAAGTACTAAATAATGATGGGAGGTTTTGTGTGGGTGGTTGGAAATAAGGCACTAGATTTTTGGTAGAAAATCCATTCGTAAAAGTAGTTATCAGGGGAGTCATCATACATGCTTGGACACCATGACTTCCTTTAGTTGTAGTAATTCCGGCAGACACCGTATTTAGGAAAGGGTATGCCACATGTCCATGTGTATTGGAAAAAGTAAGTGGAGGGTTTCCTAGGTAATAAGGATTGGGAATCATTATCCATGGGTTGGGAATATTGTCGTTGTTTGCATAGAATGGTCCATAGTTCCCAAGGTAGGTTGGTAAAATATTATTTTCAATAGGATTCATTGTTGGATATTGGTCATTCAAATTAAGTAACGGGGTAACTTAGGGCAATTGTGAAAAAAAGGTATGTTCAAGTATTACAAGAATTTGAGTCATGGGAATTTGGGAGTTAACTAAGATGGCAAGTTGGGTGGTACCAAAAATCGGTTCAATAAAACATTGGTACCTAGCTATATTTATAGGGGCAGTTTTCAACTATGTATGTAGGACTTTTACAAAAACTATAGATTGGGCTAGTGGGTGTGGAATCAATAGTAAATGCAAACATTATTGAAATTGTCTAACGTGAGTCATGCTCCCCATAAATATTCATCATTGAAGAATGGTCATTACCATTAGTTTTGGAAGTAGCTTTCTCCAGAGATTCCACCAAATCTTTGGTTGTCCTCTTAAGGTGAAAATTTTCAATCTCCAAGGTTCGAATATTAGGTGCAACAATCTCCTGGTATCAAAAAACATCATTTTCGGTAGGGGTTCAAACATGGCCCCACAAAGGTTCTACATCCATAGTCATGACCATTCATTCCATTGAATGAATTCTGATGTTAATTCATATTTCTAGTTCTCCTTTTTCAATGTTGATTTTGACCTCTTATTGTTCTGCCACTAGTAAGGTAACAAGGCCTTCTTGATCCATAATGTGAAACTATCTTCCCTAACTAGTAGAAAGTACATCTCCACTTTCTCGTTGCAATGCCTCATTCATTTGCTTCTTCATATTCCTTGTCAACACAATTGTCATCTCTCACAAATGAAAGTGGTTTACATGTACAATAAATATTTTATATATACATAGTTTTGAACAAAAGAATGAATTGCACAAACAACGAAACTTTAGTAATAAATAGTACTCGTTTTTCTAGTGAAGACAAGTAGCTTCTATTGAATATTTCAACAAGAGAATTACTAAACCAAAAATTTTGGTTTCATATTCGTGGAACAGTCATCGAATGTTAGGCCCACCCGGTGAATTCCCGAGTGCTTTTGGGTATTTTATTGAAAATAAGTATAGACTTGAACACCTCAAATTTGTTAGTGTTTAATGACAAATAATCACTTTAAAACATGTAGAAAATAGTTAAGCAAATAGCCTACCACTTTCTCTTAAAGAAAAAAAATAAAATAATAAACAATTTTGTAGCATCTTCAAAGCTTGTAGTCAAAACAATAAATGAGAAAAACAACTTCAATACACTTTGTGAAACAAAAAATAGAGCAAAAACTCACTTCATGTGAAAGATTCCAAAGTAAATTACATTACAATTGAATAGAAAATAGAGATTAGCTAAAAGACCCCTTGAGCTTTCCAAGAGAAGACTTCAAGTCTATCAAAAAATAGTGGTGATCCTAAAAAAATGAAAATCCCTAGAAATCCTCCTAAACTCCAAGTTATCCAACCTTATCCTACACCAAGAATCTAGAATAGAAGTTAGAGGCGACAATTGATTTTTTGGTTATTTTAATAAACAACTTCTCAAAATTAGTAGTGATTTAAAATGGTAGTATCCTAAAATTAGTTCTAACTTAAAATCGATATAAACATAATATCAGTAAAAGTGTAAAATTGATTTATATAAAAAAAAACCTGGTAAAGTTTGATTTTCAATACAAAATTACAACTTTTCAAAATTGGCCTATATTTTTTTCTAGCCTTAACAAGTTGTATTATAATTACAAAATATAAATTGTGTGCCTAGTTTTACTATTAGGCATACTAAGCATTTCACCTTAGGGTACTTAAACTATTGTTATAAGTTTTGAGAAAAAATTAAAACTAGAAAAAGTTAACAATTAGAATTGGGAATCAACCTCCAACTAAAATTGAACTTGAAGCCATAATTGACTTTGATACCCATTTAAAATAGGTTTTAGTTCTTTCATTTTTTAATGAAAATTTGAATTTTGAATGAATATGTGTTTAAGGTTTTGTAAAAACTAGTCAATATTAGTTGCCAGCTCCTTCATCCAAGCCCAATTGGAAGCAATTAGTTTCGCTAGAACCCAAGGTTCCATACATAAGGTTATAATTTACCCATAAATCTTATGATACATGGTTAATGCAATATACTAAAATGTTTCAATTATACACTCACACGAACAAATAAGAATTTATTTAATAACAACCATTAATAATTAAGACATGTAGAATTAATGAAAATGATTTACACAATTCAACAAAATGAAACATGATAAGTTAAAACCAATATGAATTGAATTGTAAAAAAACCTTCATAATAACAACACTTTGAAAAAAAAAGCTCAAAATAATGTTTATTTTAATCCATTTACTTTGTTGGGGATGGTTTGTAGATCTTGCATGGTCATTTCTAAACTCAGTATTTTTTTATTGAACAAATATTTGCAACAAGTTTCTAGTCTTCATGTACATATACTTACTAACTTTAAAAAAAGAAAAAGAATCAGTGAAAAGAGCAATTGCAAGAATGGGTAAATGGAGTAAGAAATTAAAACAAACATTAGTAAAATTTTGATAAGAGCAATAGCAACCAATTCACAAAAGACATGATAAAAAATTATTCTCAACATTAAACATGATACATAAGAAAAATAAAAATGCTACACCTCTTATTGTTAAAAAATGTTTGCACAAAAATCCACCAATAATTATAGGTTTATAACTCTACATAGTCAACATTTGAAAATAAGTCAAATATCTTTTGTAACTACACATTCTTTTATGCTTCATTCTTGTTCTATGGGTACCTAACTTGTATCCTAACAAATGATGCAAAAATTCCCACCATGTTGCAAATAAATTGTTTAAAAAATTTGTAAATGAATCAACTTACCTTCATTGCCAGAATGTCATGAAGATCTTATGTAATTGATGTTATAGGTATAATATTTATTTATTTAAAAGAAAAAAAATACAAGAGAAGTAATTTTTTTTTGTAAGAGTAGGGAAAATAAATTGGTAGGAAAAACAAAATGTTAGTTGTTACATTATCTTAACACCAATAGGGCAAGAACAATTATGCTTCCAAAATCGTCATGTAAACTATATTGCATCACTTTTATTTTGAAAATGATTTCCCCCCCTAAAAGCCACCATTGAAGGCCTTAACAAGCTTATTTATCTTTTTGAACATGAAAATTTATGTCATTCTTGTTATTATTGTGTATAGAAGGAGGTGTGTGAATAGGAGTTCGCATTGAAATTTGACACAAATACAAATGTGATTTAAATTGGAATTTTTTGAGCCATTATTATTAATATCACAACCATTTCACCTTTTGATCTTCTTGTCAAGTTTTTTTTCACCCAAATTGACACTATTAGGAGCTTGGGTGACACATTTTGCAACCCTTTCCAACAATTATTGCCTTCATGGAATTGATAGCAAGTTTGAAATCCAAGTGGTTGATGGGAACTCTTTTCAAAATACTCAAATTGTATGTATATTAAGTTTTAATTCAATTTTTTTATGGCATTTAATATAAATTTGATATTTTCTCCACCTATTTTCATGTTTTTACATATATGCAAGATAGGTGATTTTTAAAAACCCCATTCAAAGTTGACTTTTAGAACTTGGTTGAATAAGTTTTTCATCTAACCATTTTCATCATTAAAAAAACATTGCAACTAGAACAACTAGGGTAATGTCTACCTTTTAATGGGGGTGGAAACATATTAAAGTTTCATTTTCAATAGATCAAAGTTCATAAGTCCATATCAAATGTAGGTGGGTAGTAGCTTAAAATATGAATATTTAAATGTTATTCAAATTAAAATATTTTCCATTTCCAATTCCAAGTCATGATATCATAAAACATTTAAAAAGTTTTCCAAAAGATAGTTCGAGAAAAAAATCATTTTTTAATGCTTAAAAGGATTTAAAAAAGAATTGTAGTTTTTGGAGCTTAAAAAGTTCATAATACATTAAACTTTACATAAATGTGTCTTTATATATATATATATAAGATAACAATAACTACTTTTGTTTTGTTGTTTTTACCATAGATGTTCACATTGTAAATTCACAACTTTGTGTCATATATGGGTAGGTTTGAATTTTTTTTCAAACACTTATGTTAATGCATTTAAATAAATGAATAAATAAATAAATATGCACACATACACAACTATTCACATAACCATATTGTATTTTCATCATTTGATGACATATCTTTATACCATATGAATATTTACATATCATACCATCATTGATTCATGTTTCATTTATTTTTGTAATTATTTTCACATTGCATCTTCATACTTTCATATCAAATTTTACACTTTTTCCAACAACACCTGACTATACCATACCACATTATAATATTTTATCATTAGTACATCATTGTATATATCATTGTATCATTTCATTGTGACACCACATCAAATCATCTTTGTTTCTTTTCATAACGATCACAAACCATTAATTTTACAACATATTGATGTGTTTTGATATTGTGATGATGAACATGCAACACACAATAACACACAAAATCATTTCAATTACTAGATGAAAACATTATTAAAATGTAAACATTTTGATTGGTTACCAATCTACAATGAACAATTTTGAATAATGATGTACATTTCCATTTATCACATAAATGGAAATAGCATATACATATTTGTAATGATCAAATTTACTTCCATTTATGCCACATGAATTTAAAAAATCATGATTTTAAATTTTTTTCTAGTAAATACAATATGCATCCATTTTGAGATTTTTTTTTTTTAGTAGATCCCAAATAATTTATAATCAATATCATAACCATTTAGTGATCTATATTTTTGAATCCCCTCAATTGATGTTGATTCATGCGATGTTCTTTTATAGTCAATACATGATATGCAACCAATTTCAAACACATGAAACAATAAATAATGTCTTCTACATATAACATATACCAATTCACCTTTTGGAGCATAACAAAATCCATCACAACATACAACCAAATATACCAGATAACTTTTAAATAGTCATCCATCCATGCATATGTTGTCATAGGCTATGGTTTAGGAAACATGTTTTTTCCAAAATAAATAAATAAATAAATAAATAATATTATAAAAAAACATATATGAGACTTGAAAATATTATGAACATGACAATATTCTTGTGTAAGAATTGGCATTCTTTCATTAAAAAGAACAAAATCCCCAATTTTTTGTTGCTTGCAAACATCAAACTAAATGATACCATAAAATTTGTTCATAAGTTAAATGAATTATAAGAACAATTAGTTTCCCTTTATTTAACTTTCACACAAATTTTGGTAACTTGAAAGTAATGGACAAAAGGAATCTAATAAATGTTCCATCAAAAAAAATTAACCCAATCAATATAACCTTGACTTTTGCATGACAAAGCAACCATAGGATTATCATTAAAACAATGTATGGAATATAAATCATCAAATTTGATTGGAAATGTGCTTCATTATATGAAAATGTTGAAATTTCACTTCATCCACAATGATATTATATATGTAAATTGTCCCAACAAACTCAATCTTTTGATATTCATGACAATGATGTGCATGACACATATGAGAACAACAATAACAATGTATTTGAAAAAGAAAAATGGCCAATCAGAGTTTCTACACCAAAAACATCATTTTGCTACACACATTCCAAACTTTGTTTTTTCAAAGCTATCAAAGTTTTGTCACTTTGGCATGTTGGATTCATAAAACAAAACTTCTTGGATGTCAACTTCAAGCACATGACATTATATAGTTAAGCCAAATTTGGATTGTTATTATGATTATTTGGACTATTATGATCTGATCTTGAATACTTGGATTTTTCAAACTTTTGAACTTCATTCGATTGCAAAGAGATTTATTCCCAATGATTCATCAATTATGTCCTCTGACTTTTTTCATCACATTCATGAGTGTGGAAACTAAATGGTTCCTTTTATTCCATTCTTTGTATGATTTGAATCATAAAAGGAAAATAGCCAACATTCCATTTGATAGGTTGGAACCTAAACACATCATACAATGTGAGCTTGTAACTTGTTCACGCTACTATGATCATCGTATGCAATCTTTTGCAAAACTACTATCGAAGGATTACCATTTTCAAATTTGTACTAGACTATTTTTTCATCATAGAGTTCCAAAACCATGCAAGCAAACATGATCATGAACTCTTATTGATTTCTAATGCACCAATATATGGCTCTCAAACTAATAAAGAAACAAAAGAATTCATAAACGAATACATGTAACAATGACATGCTAGCCCTGACTTCCATGAAACTCACACTGCATTGAAATGAGTTAGTATTTATTTATTGAGTTGCATTAAAAGTAAACATTAAAAGGGGCTCCACATTTGAAAAACCAACGAAATCATCAACACTTACCCCAAATAGATTATAATCAACAAACTCTCATTCTCGTATAATATTTGCATGCAGTAAGCACTTGGTAACACGACTTAACTATTTAGGTTTTCAGATTAAGATAATACAAAATTAAAATTGGCAAGGCACTTATAGAAGTCATCAGCAATTACCTCTGATAATATTTTGTCTCTGATAACATGACACAAAACATTTCTGAAATTCCTGCAACTCAAAACATCCATTTATTTAAATACCCAAAAATATATCTAACTATTTTCCTCTATTTATTGTTGCTAAAAGGTGGGTCCTTTTGCTTTTACAACTCAGCAACAGTATAAAATTTTACTCAATGGATTGAAAGCACTAGAAAGCATTGATGTAAAATAAATATTGGTTTAGAGTTAGTACTAGTATTGCATGAAAGCATGAAACTAGGTCTTAAAACTACAAATTACCCCTAAATTTGCAACCTAAAATATTAGTGGATTTTTCATTTCTTGGCTTGAGCTTTGCTTCAAGCTTTAATTCTCCCCTTTTCTACTTCTATAATATGTTGTGGAACTATTTCTAAATTGCAAATAAGTACTCAAATATGATAAAGGGATTAGGGTTCAAAGAAGCAACCCAAGTTCACAATAGGATTTTGCAATCATCTACTCATTATTTAATCCCACCCATTTCTACTGCATCGTAGAACTATTTCTAAATGCAAATAAGTAAATGTGAAGAGGGATTAGGGTTCATAGAACCAAGCCACTTGTTCACAGTAAGATTTTGCAATCACCTATTTACTTGAACTGGTACCATACAAAAAACCATATGTTTTTAAAAGCCTATAGTTTAGTGAACAAACCTGATTTCACAATTACATTATGTTATTAAGTTAGCTTAAAATTAAAACTACCACATAAAATATATCAAAGGATTCTCCCATTTATGCGCCCAAACAATATATAGATTCCACATTACAAATGCTTTCTCAACTCATGAACTTTCCATATACAATATCACTATTGTTTTTAAGTATGAAAATAGAAAAAATTCCAGAGATTGGATTCTATCAGATCAACAATTGTGACAATGTGAATGTGGCAAAAGCACATTTCTTCCAATCTGTGGACCATCTAGAAGGATTAATATACACTAAATATACTGAGAAACTAGAGTTGAAGAACAGGCACAACAATGATTGAGCTTCATATCCTCTCCCTCTAGAATAGCCCTATCAAGAGCTTGAATCCTATGTCCCGAAGGACTTAAACTGAACTGTGAACCTGATCTAGATATCTACTTGACATAACTACTGTGTTGATGATACAAGTAGAGAGAACAATTATTCATTCAGGATTTAGCACAGTGTTCAGATACATGAATGCACAAGAGAGGAGAAAGGAGATTGGGTCTACACCTGATCCAAAGCTGTGGCTACAATAAGTGAAGGGATCAAGCTCAGAGCAGCAATTGTTGTAAGAGGAGTTCTCAGGTACAGAAACCTGCCCAAACAAGCCCAACCAAACAGGATCTTTCTTTTCAGGAAAGGGGAGCAATATGTCCAACCTACTTGGCAAAAAAATCTGCAGGAAGAAGACAGGTGAGGGGAAGCTAGAAGTTGCAGACAGGTGCATACCAAGATGGTACCAATTTCATTCTGGTGAAGATGACATCCACACCTAGAATCTTCACAGCAGAACAAGAATCCACACCAGAAAACCTCAATTTTAACATACATGATTTGGATCCCCCACAATGTTGCATGGCTCTTCAGTTTTGCATTACAAAGCAAAAGTCTTCAAATTACAGCATGTCACCTTCCTTACATATCATTCTACCAATGCTGTCAATGCAATTGAAACAGTTAATAGTTGTATCCACTTTGCAGTGCAGTGCATGTGATTAGCAAAAATGATTGCAAAGGAACAGCAGTATGTACAGGAAGGTGATGGGGAATGTGTACCAAGCCAAGAGAGAAGATTAGAACTGCAAACTTTGGGGCAGGAGGCAGAAGTAGCGCAGGCCATGCAACCAGTGATGGTATGACACTCCATACATACCTTCAAACATAGTGTTCAATAAGTGTAAGTGAGAGATGTTCAAAATCACACACAACCTTAAAAAAAAGCTTTTGCAATTAAGCTTATGTAGAGTTCTTGAAAATCTATTAAATGTGAAGAGAAAAAGAACATAAACAAGATATGGACAAATGCCACATGCCATATTCTACCATTTGAACTGCCTACCCCTCACCGTAGCGTTGTAAAGGTGATTTTATTAGCTTTGTCCTTAGCTGCAGCAATAAGAAACAACAAAACTTGGTCAAAAAGTATGTGTCTGCAGCATGCTAAACAATATGCTTCTTCTATGAAAACAAATTCCAAGCAGGAAAACCCAGAAGTTGGGTGTATGTGCAGACATAGCTGGCTTCCCCTCCTGACAATTGTGCACAGAACACCCAAGTTTTGCGCCAAACACTAAACAATTGACACTATGGCTAAAAGATGTCCCAAAGACCATGGCAACAAGGAGGTGCTTGAGGTGATTGAACAGAGAGCAAACCTGAATAGTTGGCCATAGCAAGGCCCCAATGTACGGCACCAAGAAATGTGACAATGACTGCAGCATATGCTGCCTGTGCCTCAGCATGCACTGCAAACAACGCCTCCTGGTACCTCCTTCCCCTTTTACATTAGCTTCTTTGCAGCACACTTCATATGTAATGCATCAAGAAACCTCAATAACTTCACAAAAATGTGGCACATGGGAGTCATGCTGCTGCAAGGCAGAATCCTTCCTTCTTTTTCAGCAATGTCCTCTGCATTATTGCTAAGTAGAAATCCAAGCGTAAGGGATACACATTTTGGAATCTGCCAATCTACTTGAGCGTCATCATGCTAGCAGAGGCGCATACCGGCAATGGAAGCATGGAGACAATAGGCGGCACCAATGCTACAAAAGGAATCAGGCCTGCAAATCCAAGGACAAGTGCAGGGACTGGAACCTCCTTCAAGTTTACCAAGGATTTCTTCAGCACCTGCATCCCTGAGCTGCTTGCTCCTGATTTTTCTCCAGAAGCTTTGCCCTGCAACATTCCAATTGTGCTTTCTCAATACCAATTGCTTCATCTCTGCCATCTCTGCCTCAATCCACATAGAAAATTCTTTGGCATAGATTCACTGTTGCTTCTATTTTCTATCTGGAACTTGGAAAAACAACTGCAGCTTCATCAAAGAGATAACTGGAAAATTACTGAAGAAGAAGAAGAAGAAGAAGAGGACGCCGATGATCCAGTCGCAAAACTTCGATAAACCATCATCTGCTGTTTGTCACAAACAAAAATTGCTCTCTTTCAGAAGATGCATCAATAATCAACAACAAAGAAAACTGCCGTAAAAGCTGTGGATCCGGGGTTTGAATGCAAAGCTCTACAAGAAGAAAAAATCGCAAACCGCAGCGAGGAGAAATGCACTTTGTTCCTTTTACCTGCTGCTTTCTGAGAATCATTAGCGCTTCTGCAGGTACATATCCAGAAGAAGAAGATCTTTTGTTAGCATTGTGCTGCATCAGGCTTCCGCCTCCCTTGCTCAGCGCCATATTGTCAGCATCCATCATCCGGTGTACGTGCAGCCAAAGCGGTCGCTGCTGCTGCATCCTTCCTCCTCTCACATCATTTTCAACATTACCTGCGGATGACAAGGGGGACAAGAAAGAGGCAGAGAGACCAACACTTGGCTCGATTCTGCGCAACGCACCACGCGAGGCTAGTAGACATCTTGTAGCAGCAGTGGCAGCAGCAACGGCAAACCTCATTGCGGCTGCCGGAGAAAGAAAAGGTCGAAGCCAGAAGCTCTTGTCCTCTCTCACTCTGTGTGTCTCTCTCCTTGTTTTCTGTTTCTGCGAAATGAAAGACTATGGGGACGTGCTTCTCTTTGACCTAATCACGTCAGACTTGGGAGCTTCTCTCTCCCTCATGGCGCTGCTGGTGCTGGTGCTGTCTCTTGCTTGCAATATCGAGAGTTGCAATTTTGCTTTGCTGCAAAGGAAGGATCTGTTTTTGGGGTTTTTCCATAGCTATGATTTGGAGTGCTATTAACAAATGATACCACCTCTATCATGTTCATCTGGCCATAGTATTTGTCTCTTCCAAAACCGCAACAACTACTACAACTTTGGACAGCTACTTACAAAAGATTGCCAGTTCCAGTCATTTCTCTAAAGGATGCCCAATAATAACAATAGGCCTAATCCCAACCAGAATCCTTTGCATTTCTTTCCTGGGATTGATTACATGACCTTCTTTTCTTGTGATGATGGCCTTCAAGAACATGGTTTATCAAATTGCCACAATGAGCAATGGTGCATGGATGGATGGAAACTCTGTTGTTGTGCATTTTCCAACTTAGCATAGAAAGAAAGAGCTAGCTTAATTGACCCACAAATCATGCTTGAAAACATGAGCAATGAAAAATAAGCAACCCTGCGCTTCTAGATGTGTGTTCACTGTGACCACTTTGCCCTTTGGTCCTTGTTGATCCTATTGGTTTGCACTTTGCACCAGGAAAGAACTGGCACGTTTTCTTGTGTATTTTTTTGTTGCTCCTCTGGTGCAACCTCACGCAGGATGCTTACTAGAGTCCTGTTGACAGGACCTTATGCCTCATGCAGGATGCTTATGAAATCATAAGGTACTGTTTGACAGGACCTTACAATTTTATTAAGTGTCCAGATTTTGCACCTGTACAGAACTGGCATGTTTTCTTGTGTGTATTTTTTTGTTGCTCCTCTGGTGCAACCTCTCGCAGGATGCTTACAAAATCATAGAGTCCTGTTGACAGGACCCTAGGCCTCATGCAGGATGCTTATGAAATTGTAAGGTACTGTTTGACAGAACCTTACAATTTTGTAGGTGTCCTGATAAAATGGGTGCATTTCTTCAGCAGCAGCACTTGGCATGCCAGCCTCATGACTGCCACCTTAAATCTAGGAAATGCTAATAGAAGAGCAATGTGGGACAAGATGATTGATGGGCTTGCTCAGCTACAGCAATGTAGGCCAATGTATAGGCTCTTTGCACTGTTATTTTATATTGTACAACCTCCACTTTGTCTAAAAGTGCCAGGTCCTGAATGAGGATAAAACTCAAGTTCGATACAGTGGGCCCTTCTGCTCTTCACTGCAGTAGCCTGCCTTGCATCAACATGTTTTGCAAACCACAACACCTGGTGCCAAAGTTATTGCAAGCCCATATAGAAGGTAGTGCTTGGTTGATAGCCCTCAATGAGTTTTGGGGTTCTCAATTTCCACAAAAATCCAACAAGACACAAGTTACCAACACTACTAAAATTCCCAGCTGCTGCACAACACCTCTTGTGGTTGCTACATATGGTTACTAGAAGCAGAGTCATCCATGACAACCAATTGCTATTATACTAATAAACAGAGCAGATACATCAACAATTGATATCTGCTTTTGGTCTGAAGTTTTCCAGTTTAAAGAATAGTACATTAAGGTCTAGGGGGTTGGCAGATTATGTCATTTTCTTGACATTATATGACATCTTCTGGTAGTGACCAAAATCTCTGTTGAACATGAAATTTTGTTTAAACTTGTTGAATGTGCCACCCCACACCCTAATTGTCATGGAATAAACTTGCACTTACCCATTTTATGTTGGGTAGGCTGCCTAGCTTGTCCTAATAGGCTTGCCTCCAAGGTGCCTTACCTGACATAATGGGCAGGGGTTTGACCATTCTATAGTACATTGCATGCTTGACTGGGGAAGATGAGAATAGTGAGTAATGCACCAATAGACTTGTTAAGTTGAGGAAGATGGGGTGGTAAAACTTGTACATGAAAAAATTATTCACATCATTGCTTTGAAACAAGCCCTCGAAGAAACCGGATTGACTTTGTAACTGGAGAGTTAGCAGCCATGGAATTGTACAAAGCTGATTCTAAATCTGCAGCTTGAGGCCGTCGTCGCAAACTACTTACACAAATAAATTGGTCATTTTGTTTCACAAAGATGAGCCATGGTCGTCCTGCTGGTGCTCCACTCTTGACATGCTTGAGGACTGCTCCTTCAGTCTTGGAAAAAATTCCTTGGACAGCAAGAGGAACATATGAGTATGTTACCTCAAAAGATGAAATTAGGGTTCCCCATGCCATGTCTTTGTCTGCTGCTTCATCCTCAGAACTCCAGTCTGGATTCAGCACCACAACCGGGCGAGGATTGAAAGCCTCCAACACTTTTGCAACAATTGCAGCTTGTTCCAATTTGGGAGTCACAATGAATAAAACCTGAGACTCCTCTGAAGTGACTTTTGCTGGTGCAGCATTCTCTGGCACCAAAAGCTTGAACTCAATTCCTGTAAGGCTCTCTGGAGCTTGTCCCCCCACAGATTGCCTTTCAAGAGCTAGGTTCAACAAGGATGTATCTGAGAGAAACACAAGCTTTTTGATGGGTGCTGTTTTCTTCTGGTTGATGAAAGAGGAAGCTAGAAGGTCAAGAGTAAGAGAGACCAGAGTGGCAGGGGAATCATCCAGCACAGGAATCTCAACTCTCAGCCTCACCTGTTTCTGTTCCTTCCTTTGCTTCACAGTGGAGGGGCCTTGTCTCTTCAGCGCCTTCTCAAGGAGAGCTGATACTGATGCTCCTGCTTGATCCACTGCCTCCTCCCTGCTCCTTGGAGGTAGTTCTTCATCACCTCGCTCTTTCCTCAATGCTCTGCAATCACTGAACCTTCTGGAGCCACCTCTATTTGTTGAAGAAACTGCTGGGGGCGATCCCCAACCATGGAATTGAGCTTCTTCTAGGCTCCAAACTGATGACCCATTGTGCAACTTTTGGTGGCACAATGAAGCTCCATTTGAGGAGCTCCAAACTACCACAAGACGCAAGCTGCTCTGACGCCATGAAGCTCTATCAATTTTTGAGTAACAAATTCTTGTTGTTCCCAGAGGCGGGTGCTTTTGATGCCACACACAACAAGATGCAACACGTAAAGACAACGGATTGGCAAATCTAGTGAGCGATATGGGTGAGCTTGCTGGTCGCAAGCTGAAGTTGCCAACAGACATTGCCATAGTATCCAAATCCTTTGTGGGATTCAGAAAAAATACAACACACTGACACCCACAACCCAAAGTGAAGCTTGATAGACGATGAGAGCTTGGGGTTCGCCCCTAGGGTTTAGAGTTGAGAGCTTTGGGTTTGCCCCTAGGGTTTTAGAGTTTAGGGCGTTTGGGTTCACCCCTAGTGTTTAGAGTTCAGAGCTTTGGGTTTACCCCTGGGGTTTAGAGTTCAGGGCTTTAGGTTTGCTCCTAGTATTTAGAGTTTAAAGCTTGGGGATTGCCCCTAGGGTTTAGAGTTCAGAGCTTGGGGATTGCCCCTAGGGTTTAGAGTTTAGGGCTTTGGGTTCGCCCCTAGGGTTTCACAGTTTCTTAAAGCCTTTTGCCTGAAGCAAAATCTCTAACAGCCAAATCCCCCAACAACAAGGGGTGTGTCACACTGTGGCAGGGGCCTTGCCAGGTGGATTATGGAAACTCAAATATTTCACCAGGCAAAAATATAATCTTCAAAAAATTCTCTAAGAGAAACCAAAATCCTTCAAGATATCATTACATATCTACTATATATAAAAGAATTGGGTTTTTTTCTGTGCTAAATCTGTGTGTCTGTCCGTCCGTCCGATATCCTATTGGCTAGAACTCAGGGTAATGGGTGTCACTCAGTGTCAGGGGTATCACTCAGTGTCCGGTTTGTTTGTGAGGAAAACAGGGTCCCTCAGTGTAATGGGTAAACTCTTGGGTGGGTTGTGAGAACTGTCAGTGAGAGGAAAAATCACTCAGGGTATCGGTATCACTCAGTGTAAT
>Ga0209208_10001625_pt1 | contig 31866 bp, 27 predicted proteins | sample S1TSphfallax_3_FD_187694 | JGI IMG/M metagenome (GOLD analysis project Ga0209208, IMG submission 187694) | Host-associated microbial communities from peat moss isolated from Minnesota, USA - S1T2_Fd - Sphagnum fallax MG (SPAdes) (version 2) | ecosystem: Host-associated > Plants > Peat moss >...
AAGTCGTTCGTCCCCGCATCGTGGGTCAACTGCAGCCAGCGCTTCGAGGCAATGTCCATGATGTAAATGTCCTGCGCACCCGGCGCGCCCGCCGCGGCGGGATCGTATTTCCGGTTCCAGGCGAAGGCTAGATACTGCCCATTCGGCGACCACGACGGGGACACAGCGTAGCCTCCGTCGGTCATCTGCTGCACATTGGCGCCGTCGGCGTCCATGGTGTAAATTTGCGGCTCGCCGGTGCGCCCGCTCACCCACGCAATCTGCGAATTCGTCTTGGGATTCCAGACCGGCGAGGAGTTGTTCTTGAAAGAGGTGATCTTATGCACCCCCGAACCGTTGGAGTCCGCAACCCATATCTCCGACTGCCCGGATCGCGACGAGGAAAACGCGATGCGATTACCGTCGGCAGACCAGGCCGGCGAGAAGTTGCTGCCGCCCGCCGCTCCGCCGGGAAAGTTCACCAGGCGGCCAAGCTCCATCGAATACATGCGGATTGCCCAACCTTCTTTCCCGATCGACGAAAATGCCAGTCTGGTGTTGTCCGGTGAGATGCGCGGCGAGAGCGAAATGCTGCCCAGATGCGTCACACTGTGCTGATTTTGGCCGTCGTAATCCATCATCCAGATCTCTTTCGCTCCGGACCGGGCGCTGACAAAGAAGATCTTCGTCTCCGCGATGCCGTTGATGCCAGTCAGCCGGGCGATGATGTCGTCGGCGAAACGGTGCGCGATGGCCCGCGCGTTGTCCTGGCTCGCATTGTCGTTGTATTGCTTGCCGAGAATCTGCGGGCTGCCGGGGTTCTTCGCGTCCAAAACCCATCCGTTGACGGTAATCCGTCCGTTCGAGACGAGCAAAGCGCCCAGCGCCACCATGGCCGCATTCGCCGGCACAGCGGACCATTGCGCCAGTTGAATCTCTCCCGGCGAACCGGGCGTACCCAGGGGGTTCATGCTTTTCGAAACCACGTCCAGCACTCCCGAGTTCGACAGGTCGTTGAAGAGCGTGGCGTCGAAGACGGTCTTCAACTGCGGCGTCTGAGGATCGTTCCCCATCGGCTTGAAGTCGGCGGCGGCGAGGCGAATCTTTTGATTGCCCATGCCGGTTCCGGCAAAGACCTGATCCTGCGCGTACACGCCAAGGCTCGTTGCGCCGATCGCGCAAACGGCCAAAAAGCCAGGCAACCAACGGGGAGGCTTACCGAGAAAAGAATTCATACCGTGTTCAGTCCTTTTTCTGGCCTTCGCCAGGGTTCTTTTGTCCAGACATCTCGATGCGGCCCGGTACTCGCCAACCGGGGGAGCTCAGTAGTCGCAATAGAAGGAGACCTGCAGATTTCCATCGCCCGGAGGGGAAGGCAAAGGACCGAATGTGTCAACCCGGCGCGCCGCGCGCACACATGCCTGATCGAGCGTCGGGCTGCCGCTCGACTTATCCATCCGCACGTCCGCCGGCGAACCATCCCGCCTGATCGTGAACAGAATATAACTGCGCGTTCCCGGCGGAGTCCGCTGATCGACCTCTCCGCGATACAAATTGTCTTTCATCTTGCGTTGAATGTTTTCGACGTAGTAAGCGTAGTTGAACCCGCGCGCGCCGGAAGTCACTGCCGTCTGCCCGTTGCTCGAGACCGCCTGCGGCTGGATGCTGCGCTGAATCGCGCTGGCCTGCTGTTCGCCGTATGCCGCCTTATTGTCCACCTTGGTGGGCTGCGAATGCGAGGCGCTGTTCGCCGCCGGCTGGGTCGGAGCCGGCTTGAGCGGCTTGCTCTCGTCCTGCCGCTTGTCCGCCTGCTTCTTCTTCTCCTCCATCTTGGTGGCGATGGGAATAGCTGTCTGATCGACGGTGGCCTGGGACTTGGGCGCGGGCGGCGCCGGGGCTTCGCTGGGCTTTTGCGTGGCCAGAACCTGCTCGTTCGGCGGACGGTCCGCGGGCAACGGAAGCGCGCTGCTCACCAACTGCACGGCAACCGCTCCGCCGTCGTTGGCTCCGCCCCAGTTGTCGTGCGGAAACAGGCCCGAAAGCAGAGTGAACCCCAGCCCGCCCGCAATCAGCAAAACATGAAAGAGCACCGCGTACGCCATGAACTTGCCCAACGGCTCACGCTGTATCTCCGGCTCGAATTGTTCCGCCCCTTGCAGAATCGCGCTCCCGCTAAACTAAGTACTTGTCATCCTGAACGCATGCTTGTCATGCCGAACGCATGCTTGTCATCCTGAACGCATGCTTGTCATCCTGAACGCAGTGAAGGATCGGCTTCTCCGCCCCCGGCGCGACGAACTCCGCTACCCGCCCGTCTTCGCCGCCAACGGCTGCGTCACAATGCTGATATTGGTAATCCCCGCCTGCTTCACCGCATCCATCACCGTCGCAAATACCCCGAACGGAACCTGCTCGTCGGCCCTCAAATAAATCACCTTCTGCGAAGAGTCCATTCCGCCGTCGCGCAGTTTCACCGGCAGATCGTGTAGATTGACCGGCTTGTCCCCCAGGTACACGGTCTGGTCCTTAGCGATGGTGACCACCATCCGCGTCTCGGTCACTTCTTTGACGGTCCGCGTTTTCGGTACGTTCACCTCAATGCCCGACTGCAACGCCGGCGCGGTCAGCATGAAGATCACCAGCAGCACCAGCACCACGTCCACCAGCGGCGTAATGTTGATCTCCGCCATGGAGGTCTGTGTCCGCCCGTTGCTCGCCGTAAACGCCATCTAAAGCTCCCGTTCCATCGGGTTGTAGCCCCGAACGCCGCCCGTCGCCGCAGTCATTGGACCCTGCGGCGCAGCCGGGCGGGCCGGAATCTCCTCGAGCGAATTCAGCAATTCCCGCGCAAAATCGTCGATTCCCGAAGCGAATACCCGCAACCGCGCCGCAAACTGGTTGTAAGCGATTCCCGCCGGCACAGCCACAAAAATACCCGCCGCCGTGGTAATCAAGGCTTCCGAAATGCCCGGCGCAACCGCCCGCAGCGTCGCCGATCCCGCCGTGCCTAGCCCGTGAAAGGCGTCCACAATGCCCATCACCGTGCCGAAGAGGCCCACAAACGTGCTCATCGAGGCGATCGTCGCCAGCCACGTCAGCCGCTGCTCAAGCCTGGTCAGCGCCTCGCTGCTGGCCGTCTGCGCCGAGCGCTCCAGCGGGCCGATCGCTCTAGGCGGCCCGTATCCGCCGGTCTGCCGCTTGTACGCCTCGTAGACTTCTTCAAAAACCCGCGCCAGCGGACTCGGCGCATAATCCGCGGTAATCGCGGCAATCTCCTGCAAACGGGTCGCCTTACGGAAGGTCCGCAGGAACCGGCGGCTCTGTTTGGATGCGCTCGAAAACGTGCTCATCTTGGTGAAAATCAAGGTCCACGAATAGAGGCTGGCGAACGCCAGCACCACCAGTACGCTCAGCGCGACGCCGCCGCTGTTGGCGACCATCTCAACCAGCGCGTTGGACTGCGGAGCGGCCACCGGCGCCGGAACATCCGATTGGAGTAACAAGGCAAGGAAGGTAGGGGCGGCTGAAAAAATCGGCGTGTACCTCACTATAAAAATTAGCAGACGCCAATGCCCCATCCAAGTCTCAACTCAGGTACATCCCGAGCCAAAACCGCGCCTGCCAATGAGATATGTGCAAATCAACGGAATTTCCGCTCACGAAAAGTTCACGGCGCGGCGGAAACTTTCGCACCCTGGTCGAGGTTGTCACCCTGAGCGAAGCGAAGAACCTGCTCTTGCCTTTGTTTTTTGCTTCTTGCCGTCATTCCCTTAGGGAATCTGCTGTTTCGCTATTCCCAGTCAAACGAAAGCCCTCCGCGTACCTCATCGGTCACCGGAGCGGCCAGGGGAACGGCTCCGCACCGTGCTACGCTACCCACGGAATCCTCCCGTCACCGGAGGAACACAGGCCCTCATGCTCGTAGAACTCCGCGCCGAAAACTACGCCGTTATCGACCACGCCATCGCCGTCTTTGGCCCGGGGCTGAATCTGCTTACCGGTGAAACCGGAGCGGGCAAGTCCATCCTCGTCGATGCGCTGGCTTTGCTGATGGGCGGCAAAGCCTCGGCGGAGGTCGTTCGCCACGGGGCCGACCGCGCCGTCGTCTCCTGCGTCTTCGAAGCCACGGCCATCGCCGACGCGATCCTCGACGACAACGGCATCGATTCGACGGGCTCGGAAATCATCCTTCGCCGCGAAATTCTGGCCAGCGGAAAAGGCCGCGTCTTCGTCAACAACCAACCGGCCACCGTGGCCGTTTTGAAGCTGCTCGCGCCCGAACTGGCCCTCGTCCACGCGCAGTCCGAAACGCTGTCCAGCTTCGACCAGACTCAGCAGCGCATCCTCCTCGACCGCTTCGGCTACCTCGAAACCGCCGCCGTCGCTCAGGCCCACGCCAAGTGGCGCGAAACCGCGCAAAAACTCGAAGATCTCGAGCAAGGCGAGCAGGACCGCCTGCGCATGGTCGATCTTTGGAGCTACCAGCGCAAGGAAATCGTCGAGGCCGATCTCGCTCCCGGCGAAGACGACGAGCTTGAAAACGAAAAGCGCGTCCTGGCCAATGCCGAAAAACTCTTCACCGCCGCCTCATCCGCCTTCGACCTGCTCTACGAAGGCTCGAACTCCGCCGAGTCCGCGCTGCGCAACGCCATCAAGAACCTAGAAGAACTCGCCCGCTACGACACTCGGTTCATAGAATCCGTCCAGCAACTCACGAGCGCCCGCGCCATCGTGGATGACCTCGCCGATACCCTCCGCGACTACGCCGAGTCGCTCAGCGGCACCGCCAGCCCCACCCGTCTGGCCGAAATCGAAGACCGCCTCGTCGTCCTCGACCGCCTCAAGCGCAAATACGGCAAAACCATTGCCGAGGTGATCGCCTTCGGCGAAGACGTGGCCGCCAAACTCGCCGAAGTCGAAGACCGCGACGAAATCCTGAAGAATCTCCGCGTGGAGCTGGACAGCGCCCGCGTCCACTACGCCTCCGCCGCGCAGGCGCTGAGCCTTGAACGTCAGGCCGCCGCCCGCGTCCTTGCCCAGTTGGCCGAAAACCAGATCAACGACCTCGCCATGCGCGTCCGCTTCGAAGTCGTCGTCACGCCGCAAAAAGACGAATCCCGATGGGCCGCCCACGGCTGGGACGAAGTCCAATACAAGATCGCCACCAACCCCGGCGAACCGCTGAAACCGCTCGATGAAATCGCCTCGGGCGGCGAAATGAGCCGCGTCATGCTCGCGCTGAAAGTCACGGTAGAAGAGGGAACCGTCCGCCCGGCCAACCAGCCGGTCCCATCCGGCAAGACCAAGCGCATCATTTCTCCAAGAACCCTCGTCTTCGACGAAATCGACATCGGCATCGGCGGCCGCGCCGCGGAAGCCGTCGGCCAGAAGCTCAAGAAGCTCTCGCAGGCCCAACAAGTTCTCTGCGTCACCCACCTGCCGCAAATCGCCGCCTTCGCCGACCAGCACTTCCTGATCGAAAAACGCGAAGACCTCGGCCGCACCAAGACTCAAGTCCGCCTCCTCGACGACCAATCCAGAGTGGAAGAAGTAGCCAGAATGCTCTCAGGCGCTAAAGTGACCGAAGCCAGCCAACACCACGCCAGCCAGATGATCCAGGCGAGCCGTTGACGACTGCTGTCCGCCGCCAATGCCTCCAACCGCCGCAATTGTCATCAACCGCCACAATTGTCATCAACCGCCACAATTGTCATCTTGAGCGAAGCGAAAGATCCGCTGCTGCCTTTGTTCTCCTCCGTCGTTTCAACCAAAGCGGGTGCCCACCTTCATCGCCCCCCTTTGGCGATGAAGGTGGGCACCACGGAGTCCGCGTTGCCTTTGCTCTTGTTCTTGCTTTTCTTGCTGTCATTCCCTTCGGGAATCTGCTGTTCCGGCTCCAATATCCCCGCAAAAGTACCCGATTCCGTATAATCTCATCATGAACCCGCAATTCGAAAACGTCTGGGACGCCATCGAAGACACCCCCGGCGAAGCGGCAATCATGACGCTCCGCTCCTCGCTGATGATCGCCGCTCGAGACCACATGGACCAAACCGGCATGAGCAAAAATCAGGCCGCCAAAGCCTTCGGCGTAACCCAGCAAAGAATCTCCGACCTGATACGCGGCGAAATAGACCGCTTCGACACGGACGGCCTCGTGAACATGCTTGGCACAGCCGGTCTGCACATAGAACTGCGGATTTGCGCGGCTGAGCAAGTTTTGGCGGAGCATAGGGCGACCCCGAATCATCAGACGCTCTGATGGGCGCAACCTTTGCAATATAGATTAAATGTGAGCTAACCTGACGAATATCGGAGGTAGTCATGAAGGAGTCGATGGACCTTAAGCCGTTTGTGGAAAGAGGTAATATGCCATTAGCGCAGTGGTGGCAGGAAACCAGCAGAGCAGATGAAATGACTCGGATATTGCAAGAGCTCTTCGGACGGCGGTTAACTGATAGCGAACGTACTTCCCTCAAGCGACAGCCGATTGTCGAAGATTCAGAATTGTCAGTCATCGATTCAATAAAGGCCTATACGAAAGGTGGACCCAACAAAGCCGGACGGTACAGGCTACTTCAGGAGATGCTCGCATTCGAAGGTTGGGCGAAAGCGAATGCGCTCCGCGCCGTCGTGGGAAACCCGTTCAAAGTCTAACGAGATTCAGGGGTCCTATGTCCGATAGTCCAGAAAAGACGCGTGAAGCGGAGTTACTTGAGATCGCTGTGAGTGAGCTTAGGTCGATCTCGGCCACACTACAGTTAAGCGAAAAGCGACGAAGATGTAATTGGCGTCTGCAGCGAATTGGCCAGGGCATCGAAAGGTTGCAGGAGTTGTTTCCAGGCCGCCATCGACGTTTTGAGGAGACCTTTGACGCCCTCGATGTTTATACAAACCTCACCTTTAGTTCGGCCGAGGACGTCGAGGCGCTCGGCCATATTCTGTCATTGATTCTCAGCAGCGTGGAGCAGATGGGGAAGGATTGGGTATCGCAGGCGGAATATCAGCGCCACGAGGCCCTAATCCGCGAATTTCTCGACGAACTTCAAACTCTTGATGAGGGCGACCCACCCGGAAAACGGTCAAATCACGAAAAATTTCTTCGGGACTACAAACCGGGGGTCCGCGACGCCGATCGACAGGCTGTGAGGGAACGCGCACTTCAGAGGGTGCATGAGGCGATTGACAAGAGCTTCGCCCCTTGCTCGGATTCTGCGCAGGTTGCGGGATAGCCTGTGTCTTACCCGCTCAGAAGAGTACATCTCGGGACGAAGCAGATCAGAGAAGGTACAGTCATACCTTGCGTCCCCAACTTTTCGAGGACCGAGCGCTCGAATGCTTGTAGTGTGTTTTCGGAACCCACTGCCCGGCTTTATTCTCCGCTATCACATGTTGGCCGCAGATTTCACAGGGCTGGCTGAGAAATGCGATCCCGCCGAGGTCAGCGGTAAGCTTCCGTTTCGTCTCCTCGCTAAAGTTCCCGTGACAAATTCTGGGCATTTTTCGCATCATTCCGTAACCCTAAGCCTTCGTAGGCCGTAGACCGTTCGATCTCCCGCTCAGTCGCCCTCACGCAAATCCGCCATCAATGCGCTCACGCTGGCAAATCGCTTGCTGCCGCCGGCCTCAAGCTCCGCCATCGCCGCCTTGGACGCCGAATTTGGAGCCTTGATCTCGAAAGGCATCCGCCGCTCGTCGGCAATCCGCACCATGAGCAGCCGAATCGCATCGGAAACCGAAAGCCCCATCGCCTCAAGTGCATTCTCGGCACGTTCTTTCGTATCGGAATCAATGCGGGCGCGCACGTAGGTGTCTGCTGTAATCATTGCGGAATTCCCCCTCAGAACTGGCTTGAATTGTAGTCACATTTGCACTACACCACAACCGGAGATCCACTCACCCCGCCCAAATCCCCCATTGCCCAGCCAAATTCCCCGCCCGCAAATCCCTTATACGCGAATAGGTTACTCCTTGGTATACTGGCAAGGTGACACTACTAGCCGCTGAACCCATCGCCAACGTCGGCAACGAGGAATCCTCCGTGAGCCAGAAGCGCGTCCTGCTCTTGAAACCCCGCGGCTTCTGCGCCGGCGTGGTGCGCGCCATCGACATCGTCAAGATCGCGCTCGACACCTTCGGCGCGCCCATCTACGTGCGCCGCGAAATCGTCCACAACCGTTTCGTGGTCAACGAGCTGGCCGAAAAAGGCGCCATCTTCGTCCACGACATCGACGAAGTCCCCAACGGCCAGCGAGTCATCTACTCCGCCCATGGAGTATCCCCGGCGGTCCGCGATGCCTCGAAGGCCCGCAATCTCAAGGTTATCGACGCCACCTGCCCGCTCGTCACTAAGGTCCATATCGAGGCCGTCAAGTTCGCCAAGCAAGGCTATTCTCTCGTCCTGGTCGGCCATCGCGACCATGACGAGATTGAAGGCACCCTCGGCGAAGCTCCGGAAGCGACCCAAGTCGTTTCGAACGTCGCCGAAGTCGAAGCACTCGTCGTTCCCGACCCCAATCGCGTCGCCTACCTCACGCAGACCACGCTCTCGCTCGACGAAGCCCGCGACATCATCTCCGCGCTCAAGCTCAAGTTTCCCAACATCGCCGGCCCGCACACGCAGGACATCTGCTACGCCACGGAAAACCGCCAGGTCGCCGTCCGCAACGTCGCCCCAGGCGCCGATCTGGTGCTGGTCGTCGGCTCGACCAACAGCTCCAACTCCAACCGCCTGGTTGAAGTCTCGAACAACCTCGGCACCCAGGCCTACCTGATCGACAACTCCGCCGCGATCGACCCGAAATGGCTCGAAGGCGTCACCTCCGTCGCCGTCACCGCAGGCGCGTCGGCGCCCGAAGTCCTCGTAGAAGACGTGATTAACTACTTGCAACGAAACGGCTATTCCGGCGTCGAAGAGGTGGAAGTGATGCCGGAAAATGTTCGCTTCGGCCTTCCGCCAGAGATCATTCAGGCCATCGGCGGCGCGGGCGGCGCTGGCCCCATCCCGCTTCGCTAAACCTGTTCGCCAACACGGCGCAACGGGAAATCCGAATCCCCAACCCCGGCCTGACGCTCCAATACTCAGGCCGGTTGCTGCAAAACGGCGAAACCGAGACGCATGAGCACTAGCCCGACTAAATCCCAAGCCGCTACCTCACGCGCCCCGCGATTCGGGCGCATCGACTCGGACATCTCTCAGGTTGACTCCGCCATCGCGCGCTCCTGCGACCACATCCTCTCCCTGCAGCATCCGGACGGCTACTGGTGTGGCGAACTCGAAGCCGACTCGATGCTCGAGGCCGACTACATCTTCCTCCACGTCTTGCTCGAGAGCGGCGACCCCGGCAAGATGCAGCGCGCTCTGACCGAAATTCTCCGCTACCAGAACGAAGACGGCAGTTGGAGCATCTATCCCGGTGGCCCCGGCAACGTCTCCCTCGCCGTCAAGTGTTACTTCGCCTGCAAGCTCATGGGCCAGTCGGCGGAGCTGCCGCACCTTGTCCGCGCCCGCGATTGGATTCTCGCCCACGGCGGTGTCGTCGCCTGCAACTCCTACACCAAGATCTACCTCTGCGCCCTCGGCCAGTACGACTACAACGCTGTCCCCGCCATCCCTCCTGAGATCGTTCTCGCACCCAACTGGTTTTATTTCAACATTTACGAGATTTCCAGCTGGTCCCGGGCCATCCTCGTTCCGCTCTCCATCATCTACGCGAAAAAGCCATTCAAGAAAATCCAGCCGGAGCAGGGAATCGCCGAACTCTTCGTCGGCGGGCGCGAAAACTCCAACCTGCGCCTGCGCATCGACCGCAAGCGCCTCATAAGCTGGAGCAACTTCTTCCTCCTCGCCGACCGCGCCTTCCACATCGTCGAAGCCGTCTACATCCGCCCGTTGCGCAAGCTGGCCATTAAGAAGGCCGAAAAGTGGATGCTCGAGCGGCTCGAAATGTCCGATGGCCTGGGCGCCATCTACCCGGCCATGTTGAATGCGATCGTGGCCCTGCGCTGCCTCGGCTACTCCGACGACGACCCCCAGGTCATCCGCGCCCGCGACGAATTTGAAAAGCTGGGCATCGAAGACGCCGGAATCCCTGACTTGAGCGACCCGACCTTCCGCATGCAGCCCTGCGTGTCCCCCGTATGGGACACGGCGCTCTCCGTCTTTGCCTTGGGTGAGGCCGGCATCCCGCGGAACGACCCGCGCCTGCTCAAAGCCGCCGACTGGATGCTCTCGAAAGAAGTCCGCCACAAAGGCGACTGGGCCGTCAAAGTCAAGAACGCCGAACCCGGCGGCTGGTACTTCGAGTTCAATAACGAGTTCTACCCCGACACCGACGACACTGCCCAGGTCCTGCTCGCGCTCAACCTGGTAGACAACCCGCGCGAAAAACTCCAGTACGACGTCAGCCAGCGCGCCATCCAATGGCTCTTTGCCATGCAGTGCAAAAACGGCGGATGGGCCAGCTTCGACAAAGACAACACCAAGATGATCTTCCAGTACATCCCGTTTGCCGACCACAACGCGATGCTGGACCCGCCCACCGTCGACATCACCGGCCGCATCCTGGAGATGCTCTCAAACTACGGCTACACCCGCGACGACAAGCGCGTCCAACGCGCCATCGACTTCATCTTCCGCGAGCAGGAGCCGGACGGTAGCTGGTTCGGCCGCTGGGGCGTCAACTACATTTACGGGACGTTCCTGGTTCTCCGCGGCCTCGACGCCATGGGCATCGACCACCACGAGCCGCAGATCCAGCAGGCCGCCGAGTGGATTCGCATGGTGCAGAACTCCGACGGCGGCTGGGGCGAGAGCTGCCTCAGCTACGACGACCCCGACCAGCGCGGCATCGGCCCCAGCACCCCATCCCAAACCGCCTGGGCCATCCTCGGCCTGCTCGCCGCCGGCGACAACCGCAGCGACTCGGTCGCCAAAGGCATCCGCTGGCTGCTCGAACGCCAGAAATCCACCGGCGAATGGGACGAATCGACAGGCGAAGGCAGCGCCCGGCAGGCGCTCTACACCGGCACCGGCTTTCCGCGAGTCTTCTACCTCGCCTACCACATGTATCGCAACTTCTTCCCGCTGTTGGCGCTCACCACCTACAAGCGGGCCATGCAAGACGCCTAACGGAGACGGCAAACGAGAACGTTCGTCATCCTGAACGAAGTGAAGGATCCGCTTCTGAACTGTTTCCGCCCACAACGCGCCCTATCGATTGTGGATCGTACTTTCGACTTACCGCAGTAGCCTTTCTCGATAGGCGCAGGAGGATTTCTACAATGGCCGTACCAATCTCTCAGATGTGGACCGTGGCAACCTATGTCCTCAAGAAGCGCCTCAAGGGCGAGAAGAAGTACCCGCTCGTCCTCATGCTTGAGCCGCTCTTCCGCTGCAACCTCGCCTGCGCCGGCTGCGGCAAGGTGCAATACCCGCCCCACATCCTCAAGAAAGAGCTCACCCCCGAGGAATGCTTCGCCGCCGTCGAAGAATGCGGTGTGCCCATGGTCTCCCTCCCCGGCGGAGAGCCGCTGCTGCACAAGCGGATCGTCGAAATCGTCAACGGCCTCATCGCCCGCAAGAAGTACATCTATCTCTGCACCAACGCGCTCCTGCTCAAGGAGCGCATCCACGAATTCACGCCGTCGAAATACCTCACTTTCTCCGTCCATCTCGACGGCCAGCGCGAACACCACGACATGTCCGTCTGCCGCGAGGGCGGCTACGACCTCGCCATCGAAGGCATCAAAGAGGCCGTCAAGCGCGGCTTCCGCGTCACCCCCAACTCCACCTTCTTCGACGGCACCGACCCCAACATGGTCCGGGCGTACTTCGACGAAGTGATGGCCCTCGGCGTCGAAGGCATCGTCCTCTCGCCCGGCTACAGCTACGACAAGGCTCCCGACCAGCAGCACTTCCTCGGCCGCGCCAAATCGCGCCGCCTCTTCCGCGCCATCCTGTCCAACCGAAAAAAGTCGTGGAAGTTCAACATGTCCCCGCTCTTCCTCGAATTCCTCATGGGCAAGCGCAACTACGAATGCACCGCCTGGGGTTCGCCCGCCTACAACATCTTCGGCTGGCAAAAACCCTGCTACCTCCTCCAGGACGGCTACACCGAAACCTTCAAGGAACTCGTCGAAACCACCGACTGGACGGAATACGGCACCAGCAGCGGCAACCCCAAATGCGCCAACTGCATGGTCAGTTGCGGCTACGAGCCCAGCGCCGTCCAGCACGGCTTCGGCTCGCTGAGCGGTTTTTTCGCCATGGCCAAGGCCGCTCTCTTCAGCTCCTACAAAGACCAGGGCGCGCTCGACCTCTTGAACAACCACGGCAGCTTCGCCGCCCAGCACGACCACTTCGTCAAGATTGACTCGATTGCACCCGCCCCTAAGCTAGTGTCCCGAGTCTGAAGTTCCTTCCACACTTGTTGTCATCCTAAGCTCGAAGTTCGTTGCACATATGTTGTCATCGTGAGTTCGATATTCGTTGCACAAATGTTGTCATCGTGAGCTCGATATTCGTTGCGTAGATGTTGTCATCCTGAGCGCAGCGAAGGACCTGCTTGTCGAGGATGTAAGCTCGGAAAAATAGAGGAGAACCGCGGATGAGCCAGCCAACTGTGAATGTAGACGATCTTGAAGTAGTAGACGGCTTCGCCCACGAAAACCTCGAAGGCTGGGTCCCGTCCCTCGCCAGCGAATCCGAGATCAAAGAAGCCCTCGAAAAAGCCTTCGATTACCGCGGCGATATCACCCTCACCTTCAAATCCGGAGACAAAGTCGAAGCCTACATCTTCAACCGCCAAACCGGCAAAACCCTCGCCGACTCCACCATCCAATACTTCGCCTCCAACGCCCCCGACAAGAAAAAAGCCACCTACGCCGACATCGCAAGAATCGAGTTCACCGGCAAGGACCGCGCCGCCGGCAAACAATGGGAAGCCTGGCTCAAGAAATACGCAGAGAAAAAAGCCGCCGGCGAGAAAAACATCGCCCTCATGCCCGAAGCGCTGGATTAGTTATGCCGCAGCTCACCGTTCAGGACTGCGGCTGCATCGCCCTCCCCGATGAACTGTAGCTGCACACGGATTTCTATCTTGGAGCTATCCTTGAATTTGAGGCTGGTAAGGACCGCAGCGGAGCTGTGCCTATATCTATGAGGTATTGAAACGTATGAAGAAGCTGGCCAGACGGCACGCGATATCGCCCCAAACGCGAGTTCGTTACATCAAGCTAGGCGAGGGAGGGCTCTGGGAACACGAATGTCGAAATGACGGTGTGATTCGCTTTGGCTTCGGCAGTGCGACAGCCGAAAGGTTTCCGCTCTGCATAGCGGGTAAATGGGAAGAACTTACAAAGTCGTTCCTAAGAGAAGGCAAAGACAAGGGCACAGCCACGCGCTTCACCAACGAGACGAAGCTGTTCTTTGAGGATATGGGTTCAATACTATGGATAACCTTCATAGAAGAACGCCTGTATTGGGGCTTCCTTGAGGCTGCCCCTCCTGAACCCCACCCTGATGGTCGAGGGGTAGTTCGAGCCGTCAAAAATGGCTGGAACTCCAGCGACTTGGCAGGTGAACCGCTAACCAAGGATCGGCTGGCAGGTTCACTGACGAAGCTATCCATGTATCGGGGGACTTCATGCAATGTTGATGAGGCTAAATACCTGATCAGAAGGCTGAACGGAGAAAAGACGCCAGAGGTGGAGCGTGCCCTGGCAGCCTCCAAAGAGATGAAAGCCTCGATACTGGGCATGATGACAAAATTGGGGCCCCAAGATTTCGAGACCTTGGTCGACTTGGTGTTTTCCACCAGCGGCTGGAGACGCCAAGGACCAGTCGGGAAGACACAAAAAACGCTTGACTTCAGCCTGATGCTGCCCAGCACTGGCGAGAGTGCATTTGTGCAGGTGAAGTCAAAGACATCGTCCGCAGAGCTAGCCGACTATGTGGCCAAACTCGACACCCTCGGAGCGTACAACAAAATGTTTTACGTTTACCACTCCGGAGAAGCCCACACGACCGATGTACGCGTTAAGGTAATTGGCCCCGAGCTGCTTAAAGAATTGGTCTTTGATGCTGGACTCACAAATTGGCTCATCAACAAGGTGCTGTAGCCACGATAACCCTCACCGATCGAAGCTATCCATCACCCCATCGGCAGCCGCTTTAGCCGTGGCCTCATTGATCTCCTCAATGGTCAGCCGCACATCCGTTTTGCCAGCCAGACAGCCTGCCAAGTCCTCAATCCTACCCTTCGGGCGCGCTGCCTTGAATCCGATCTTCCTGTCGGGAAGCAGCGTCAGTTCGATTTCCTCGCCCGGTTGAACTCCTATATGCTCCAACAGCTCCTTGGGCAGCGTGACCACGCCCCGCTTCGAAGTATTCAAAGTCAACGTCATCTCGCCGCTCCTTCCATCGTAGTCAAATTGTAGAGCAATTCTCGATACCGCAAGTCGCCGAGAACCGCAGCGTCACTCTAACCATCGGCCAACCGCCATTTAGAATGAATACCTGACCCGATGAAGATCTTCCTCACAGGCGCCACCGGCTTTGTAGGCCACCACGTAGCCCGAGAACTAGCCGAGCAGGGTGCGACTCTCCGCCTCCTAGTCGGCAAATCCAGCAACTTAGCCAACCTCGAAGGCATCCCCGGCGAAACCCACATCGGCGACCTCAGCGACCCCTCCACCATTGCCCCAGCCTTAGAAGGCTGCGACGCCCTCATGCATGTAGCCGCCGACTACCGCCTCTGGATCCCCGACCCAGCCGCCATGTACCGCGCCAACGTCGACGGCACCCGCGAACTCCTCCGCCTCGCCCGCGAAGCCCGAATCCGCCGCGTCGTCTACACCTCTTCGGTCGCCACCATGGGCTTCCGCAGCGACGGTCTCATCGTCAACGAAGACACCCCCGTCCATCTGGAAATGATGATCGGCCACTACAAGCGCAGCAAATTCCTCGCAGAACAGGAAGCGATTCGCGCCGCCGAAGCCGGCCAGCAGGTCATGATCCTTAATCCCACCACCCCCATCGGCTCGCACGACGCCAAGCCCACCCCCACCGGTCCGCTGCGCGGGGGACCGGTAGCCCCCATCTGCCATCGAGTCGACTGCCGCAGGCGAAAGGGGGCTGCCGTTGAGAAACACACTCGCAAGCGGCAATCCGCGCACGGAAGCGCGAAGCCACGGATGGGCTAAGCCCGTCAGTGGACTCCGGACTCGCGGAGCATATGAGCGAACTCGACGGCCGAAATGGGCATGCTGAGAAAGTAGCCCTGGGCCTCGTCGCAGGCGTGATCCTTAAGAAAGTTCAAATCTTCCGATGTCTCAACTCCTTCGGCGACGACGCGTAGACGGAGACTCTTTCCCATGCAAATAATGGCGCTGACGATGGCCGCCCGACTTGAGTCTTCATGTATCTTGTGTACGAACGAACGGTCGATCTTCAGGGCATCCAGCGGGAACTGCGAGAGGTGACTCAGACTGGAATACCCGGTTCCAAAATCGTCGACATGGACTTCAACTCCGCCCCGCCTCAAGGCGCTCAGAATTCCAGCCGCCGAATCGGTCCGGTGCATGAGCACGCGCTCGGTCACCTCCAGTTCCAGGGATTGGCTGGTGAGTCCGCAGTCGCTAAGCGCGAAAAAGACATCCTCCACGAAGCCTTCCCTCCCGAATCCGGCCGCCGAAACATTGACCGCCAGCGGGACGATCGGCAGGCCATCGTCCAGCCAGACGCGGGCCTGTTTGCAGGTTTCCCTGAGCACCCAGGCACCGATCGATCCGATCAGTCCGCAGTTTTCCGCCACCGGAATGAACGTGCTCGGGGGCATCATGCCGCGAGTCGGGTGATTCCAGCGGATCAGCGTTTCCGCTCCGGTGATTTTCCCTGACGTCAGGTTGAACTTAGGCTGGAAATTCAGCGTGAACTCGCCGACCTCCAGTGCCCGCCGCATCGCTTCCTCAAGGAACTGCCGCTCGACCGACAGCAAATTCATCCCCGGCTGGAAGAATGCGAAGTTATGCTGCCCCAGGCGCTTTGCGTGATACATCGCGGTGTCCGCGTTCTTGATAAGGGTTTCCGCATCGGCTCCATCGTTGGGATATACGCTGATGCCCATGCTCACTGTGACCGACAGTGCCCGGTTGGCGATATCCTGCCCCGCGGTCACAGCCGCCATCGCCCGCTTCGCCGCGACGATAATGTCTTCCGGCCCTCGCGCATCCTGAAGGAGCGCAACGAACTCGTCGCCTCCCTGCCGGCTGACCGTATCTGGCGTTCGAACGCAGAGCCGGAGCCGCTGCGCAATCGCCTGAAGTACCTTGTCCCCGGTCGGATGCCCAAGGGAATCGTTGATATGTTTGAAGCCATCCAGGTCCATAAACAGCACGGCGAGCAGAGTCTTGTGCCGTGCCGCCAGTGCGATCGCCTGGCCGAGCCGATCTGTCAGGAGCAATCGATTGGGCAATCCGGTAAGGGAATCGTGCTGCGAGGAATAGACAATTTTCTCGGTGAAAGCCTGGGCCTTGCTCACATCGCGGAAGACGATCACAGACCCGGTAGTGGCTCCCGACCGGTCAAGAATCGGAGCGGCCGAGTCTTCGATGTAAGCCTCCAACCCGTCCCTCCGGATGAGAATCGTGTTTGTCCGCGGATGGCCCGCGGCATTGTCTTCGATTGCCTTCTCCAAGGGATTGGCGATGATGGCGCGAGTGTCCGCGTTGACAATCCGGAAGACCCTGGTCAGCCTTTCGCCAACCGCGTCTTGCAAGCCCCATCCGGTGAGCGTCTCCGCCACGCCGTTCAGGAACGTGACCGTGCCGCTGTTGTCGGAGCAGATCACTCCGTCACCCATGCAGTCCAATGTAACCTGAGCCCGTTCCTTCTCCGCAATCAGTCTCTCTTCAAGCCGCTTGCGCTCGAATGCGTTGCGAATGGATCGCATCAGTTCGCGAGTGTCAATCTGCCCGCGGATCAGGTAGTCCTGCGCGCCGTCCTGCACTGCCTTGATCGCCTGCGCTTCGCGCCCCTGGTCTGCCAGCAGAACAATGGCCGCGCGCGGCTCAATGGCGCGGAACTGAGCCACCGCGTCCTGGCCCAGCACGGTGGGCAGGCCCATATCCAGTAGCACAACGTCGACGGGATCGCGCGATATCTCCTCCTTCGCCGCTTCCATGCTGGCAACGTCCCTCAGTCGCAACTGCGAGGATTCCTGGCGTTCGAACAGTTCACAGATCGCCCGCGTGTCTTCCGCGTGGTCGTCAATCAAAAGGGCAGCCTTAAGTTCGAGTTTCGAAATTGCCAACCAACGTCCCCTAACTTCCCGCGACGTTCGCCAAACTCAGCATCTGCCAGGCGGGGCTATCAACGTCAATCTACCGCAACAAGGGGAGAAAAGAACGGTCCCAAACGCACTTGGGTCGGACGAACGATCGTGGCGATGCCGATCCGGCGATGGGCGATACCCAAAAAGATACGCCAGTCGTGGCGCACTCCGGTTTCGCTCCGGCTTTCACCGTAAGGGAATTGGGCCGCGGCAAGGGCCGCAAACCGCTCGCATCGGGAGCGCCAGCGAAGGCGAGTCGAAAGCCGGACGCCGGGCAGCCACGAGGGACTCGAAATCGGCGGCCTCGCGCTGTGCAGTCCGGTACAGACCATGAACCGAGGAGCCGGAGATCATGCGTCAGGGACTGCGGACTCCTGAAGTGTGCTGGCTATCAGTGTGCTGGCTATCAGCCGCGGCTCGCGGCTCAACCCGCGGTTGGGCTCTGACTTGCCGGCGTCCTCATCGAGCCCGACGGAGACATCGGGGAGTCCAGGCAGGGGAAGCAGCACACGATCGCGGAGAAGAAGAGTTATCGCAGATCGAGGCCGAAGCGCAGGCTATCGCCAATCGGGCATTTGCTTCCGGCGCGCCGGTCCCGATCACCCCCCAACTTCAGGAGACCAAGTGACCGATACAAAAGCGGCGAATTCGGGCGAGCATGCCCCAGCGACGGCGGAATTGGGAATCGACGCCTTGAAGGAATTGGCGCTGAATTTACATTCGTCCTGGAGCGATGGGACGGACAAACTCTGGGAAGCGTTGGACAGCGACCTTTGGCAAACGACCAAAAACCCCTGGGCGATTCTTCAAACGGTCTCGGAAGAAAGAGTCAACGCCCTCAAGGCAACGGCCGGCTTTCAGGCACTCCTATCCACCTTCCTCGAGCGCAAACGCGACTTCTTCTCGGAGGAAGCATGGTTTCAGAAGACGCATCCTCGGGCGGAGCTTTCCACTATTGCCTATTTCAGCATGGAGTTCATGCTCAACGAAGCCCTCCCGATCTATTCCGGTGGGCTTGGCAATGTGGCCGGCGACCAGATGAAGGCGGCCAGCGATTTGGGAGTGCCGGTTGTCGGCATCGGTTTGCTGTGGGGACAGGGGTATTTTCGTCAGGACTTCGACGCCGACGGCAATCAGCGAGCGCTCTATCCCATCAACGATCCGGGCCAGTTGCCGATCCAGCCGGTTCGGCGCGCCAACGGCGAATGGCTGCGCATTGCGATCCAGCTTACGAATTCTCCGCTCTGGTTGCGCTGCTGGCAGGTGCGCGTCGGCAGAACAACGCTTTACCTGCTCGACGCCAACGACTTCGCCAATACGGCGGCGAATCGCTGCGTCACGAACGAACTCTACGGCGGCGATGCCGAGACGCGGCTCAAGCAGGAGATCGTTCTCGGCATTGGAGGATGGCGTTTACTGCGCGAGATCGGGTTGGACCCGGAGGTCTGTCATCTCAACGAAGGTCACGCCGCCTTCGCTGTGCTCGAGCGCGCCCGGTACTACATGGCGGATCGTCATGTCTCTTTCGACGTTGCGCTGACCGTCACCCGGGCGGGCAACATGTTTACTACCCATACCGCGGTGCCGGCAGGCTTCGATCGCTTCTCTCCGGAGCTCTGCTGGAAGCATCTGGAGCGCTATGCCAAGGACGAGCTCGCCATCCCAATGGGGACTCTCCTCGCGCTCGGCAGGCAGAATCCAGAAGACGATGCCGAGCCTCTCAACATGGCATACCTCGCGCTTCGCGGCAGTTGCCAGGTCAGCGGGGTCAGCAAACTGCACGGAGAGGTCAGCAGGAAGATCTTTCAGCCGCTCTTTCCCCGCTGGCCGCGGATTGAAGTCCCCATCGGCTCGGTGACCAACGGTATTCATGTTCCTACCTGGAATTCCCCCGCTGCCGGCAGTCTCTGGACGAAAGCATGCGGTCCGGGCCGGTGGCGCGGCGATCGTCCGCTCGTGGATGACGTGCGTCGCTTGACCGACAGCGAGTTGTGGAACATGCGCACGGAGGCCAGGAAGGCGATGTTGATGGAAGTGCGCGATCGCTATGCGCGGCAACTTTCGGCCCAGGGCGACTCGCACTTTAACGTTGCCGAAATCTTCCGGGACGACACGCTCACCGTCGGTTTCGCTCGCCGCTTCGCAACCTACAAGCGCCCCGACTTGCTGCTCCACGATCCCGAAAGGCTCATCCGCCTGCTCACAGATTCGCAACATCCGGTGCAACTGATTCTCGCCGGCAAGGCGCATCCTGAAGACAAGCCTGGGCAGGGGCAGATCAAGCTGTGGAACGACTTCATCAAGCGTCCCAAGGTGCGCGGTCATGTGGTCTTCCTCAGCGACTACGACGTGCGGATGGCGCATGAACTGGTACAAGGGATCGACCTTTGGATCAATACGCCCCGGCGTCCGTGGGAGGCATGCGGGACCAGCGGCATGAAGGTCCTGTCCAACGGAGGACTCAACGTCTCCGAATTGGACGGTTGGTGGGCGGAGGCCTATACGCCCAAGGTCGGCTGGGCGATCGGAGACGGAAAGGAACACGGCGAAGACGCGGGCTGGGACACCCTGGAAGTCGAGACCCTCTATGCTCTGCTGGAGCAACAGATCGTTCCCGATTTCTATGCCAGGGACGCGCATGGGTTGCCTTCCCAATGGCTGGAACGCGTCCGCGAAAGCATGGCGACGCTGACTCCCGAGTTTTCGGCAAGCCGGGCAATTCGCGACTATACAAACGGCCACTATCTCCCCGCGGCGGCCAGCTATAACGCCAGGGCCGCCAACCACGGCAAGCTGGGCACCGATCTAAGGCAATGGCAACAGAGCATCGCTTGGGGATGGGACACGCTCCGCTTCGGCAAAGTGACAGTCGAGACCACCGGCGGCCAACATCGCTTTCAGATCGCCGTGCTTCCCGGATCGCTCCATCCGGATCAATTCCAAGTGCAGCTTTATGGTGCGCCGGTCGAAGGGGCCAAGCCGGAAATCTTGGCCGTTTGCGACTCTTCCGTGCGACTACCCGGCGCCATCGTCTACTCTGCTTGCTGCCCAGCCAAGCGCCCGGCCACCGACTATACGGCGCGCATCGTCCCGTTCCACGCAGCCGCTTCCGTTCCTCTGGAAGCCGGTCAGATTCTGTGGCAGCGATGAGAGACCCAATCGGCCCGCCATTTCCGTTGGGTCCATTGGCATGGCCTTCTTCCCGCCTCAGGCTTCTCCACAAGAATTCCGAATCCGGGAGGAAAACCGCCGGCGCAACAACGGCGCAACCGCGCCCGGCGCGGAAGTCGCAGAAATCGGAGACGAGCAACCGATTTTCGCCCTTCGCCGCGGCATGCGGAATGCTTTACGATGAGCCATGTACTTTTTGTCCCTCTTGACATTGTTTCCCTTCTTTTTGCTTCTCGGCCCGTCGCGACCGCTCCGGCTCGCGAACCCAAATGCGAGCAACCCGCCGCTGCTCGCCGAGCGATCTTCCGACGGCGATCTCGAAATCGGCGGCGAACTCGCGGGTCTGCCGGCGGGGTCGGTGCGATACGTCCGCTATGAGGATTTGCTCCAGCTTCCCCAGGAGACGTACACCGTCTCGGACGACACCAATTTCAAGGGCAAGACGGAAATTTCCGGCGTGGCCCTCACCACGCTGGCCAAGCTCTTCGGTCAGGCGGCGCACTCCGACCTTATCGTGGCCATCTGCTACGACAAGTACCGGTCCAACTACCCGAGCGACTACCTTACCGCCCATCGTCCAATCCTTGTGCTGAAGATCGATGGCAAGCTGCGCGATCGGTGGCCACAGTCGGAACATGGCGGACCGCTCGGTCCGTATCTCGTCTCCCATTCGGCCTTCAGGCCATCCTTCAAGGTGCTTTCGCATGAGGATGAACCGCAGATTCCGTTCGGCGTCACGCGGCTGGATTTCCGTACCGAGTCGGTCGTTTTCGGGGCCATCCGGCCGCCGGGCAAGTGGGATGCCAACTCGCAGGTTGGCCAGGGATACATCATTGCGCGGCAAGACTGCTTCCGCTGTCACGGGCTGTACGGGGAAGGCGGCCAACTCGCGTCGCGTTCCTGGCTAGTGCTCTCGGCCTGGGCCGCGACAGACCCCGCGCGCTTCGAACAGTACATCCACAATCCCCAGTCGATTCAGCCCAGCGCCAAGATGCCCGCGCACGGCGGCTACGATCAAGCTACGCTCGATGCGCTCACCGCCTACTTCAAGACTTTTACCCAGGTAAGGAAAAACCCATGACGACACGCGCCGCCAAGACGCTGCTGCTGGCTTCGATTGCGCTCTTTTACACGCTGGTGGTCTTCAACAACACCACGGATTTCGACTCGAATTACCAGTTCGTGCGCCATGTGCTGATGATGGATTCGACCTTTCCCGGCAACAAAGGCATGTGGCGGGCGATCGACGCGCCCTGGGTGCATCTGACGTTCTACTGCTCGATCATCCTGTGGGAGGCGCTGACGACCGTTCTGGCCTGGTGGGGCGCGGTGGCGCTCTTCCGCACACTGCGCGCGCCGGCGGCCGAGTTCAACGCCGCCAAGCGCATTCCCGTCATTGCCCTCACGCTCAGCATGCTCATGTGGATGGTCGCGTTCCTTTCCGTCGGCGCCGAGTGGTTTCTCATGTGGCAATCGAAGACCTGGAACGGGCAGGAAGCGGCGTTTCGCATGTTTGCCGTGGTGGGGATTGTGCTGCTCCTGATGGTGCAGCCGGATCGGGACGGGCAGGCTTGACGGATCACGCGGCGGCTCGAAGGGCTTTGCGGCGCGCGTGAATCGCCTTGCGCCGCACCAGAAACCACGCCATGCCCAGCGCCATGTATCCCGCGTATAGGAACGGGAACCAGAACGCCGGACCTGTCGGGATGGGATACAAGCTGCCCACGCCGCCGGCGATCATCACCAGCACGGTGATGCCGCTCAACGCCCCGACAGCCACCGAGTGCTGCCCAACCGCTCGCCGCGCGTATGGCAACGCCACGGCCACGAGCCCGTAAGCGGTCAGGAATCCAAAAACCGAGATCGACCCCAGCCAGCCGTAAACATCGATCGCCGCAACGCCCTTGACCGCCAGTGCCGCCGTGGCCGCAAACATGGCGACGCTCGTCAGAATAACCCCCGCGCCCGGCGTACCAAAGCGTTTGTGCGTCTTGCCGAAAGCATCCGGAACCAGCCCGCTGTGCGCCATCCGCAGCAGCACGCGCGCCCCAGCCGTGGTGCAGGCCAGCACGCAGGCCATCATGCTGATGCAGGCTCCCATGTCGATCGCCGTTCCCAGCGCGGAGATGCCCACCTTGTTGGCAAGCGTATGCATGGGGCTGGTCGAGTCGCTCAGTTTGCCGGCCTCGCCACGGAAGCCGACAACCTCCGAGTATCCACATAGAATAAAGAAGAGTCCAGCCAAAATAGCGCACTGAACGACGACGCGCGGGATGGTCCGCAGCGGATCGCGCGCCTCGGCGCCGAGCGCGGTGGCCGATTCGAAACCGACAAAGCTGAACATGGCCAGGATCAGCGCCGGTCCGAAGCCGCTAATGCCGACGCCCTTCAGCCGCAACTGCTCCCAATCCAACCGAAAACCGTAGCGCGCCAGCACCAACGCCAGCACAATGGTGATCAAACCGACCGAAACGACCTCGATCCACAGCATCATCTCCGCCGAGAGCTTCACGTCGCGGTAGGCGACCGCTCCGGCGAGCGCGCACACGACGGCCAGCGTGACGATCGCCGGCGGCGTCCATCCTAGGAACTGCGTCATCAGGATATTGCCGTAGTAGAGCGCTCCCCCGGCCACGGAAGCGCCGGTGGCGACGTAAGCCAGCAGCAGCCCCCAGGCGGCGACCGCGCCGAGCGAAGGCCGCAAGGTGTCGGCCGCGTAGGTGTAGAGCGACCCCGGCGAAGAAGACATCCGCGCGAATCGGCTGATGCAGAAGCCCACCAGCAGCATCGCTACAGTGACAATGACGTAGGCGAACCAGGTGCCGTTTCCGGCCAGCGCAAAGACCAGCGGCACGGTCAGCGTAGGCGACGACGAAGGCGCGATCGCCGAGACGGACTGGGCCAGCGTCTCCAGGGGCGAGAGCACACCTTTGTGGAGGCCATAGCCGCGGTCGAGTTTATCGGCCCCGGCGGTTTCGCCGGTCGCATACACTTCGGCTTTCGTGGCTGAACTCGCGACTGGTTGCGTCACGCACTCTCCCTGCATGGAACTGGATGGATTTTGTTCGTCTGGAATTCTCAGTTTCGAGCCTTGCCCGCCGCAGGTCAAGCGCAATCTGGTCTGCGCGGCAGGGGCGGGCTACACTGAATGGCATGAGCGTACCCGCCATTCTTCTCGCCGCCGGCGCCAGCCGCCGCCTCGGCCAGCCGAAGCAATTGGCGCGCCTGGCCGGGGAAACGCTGCTGGGCCGGACCGTGCGCCTGGTTCTGGAGGCGGCCGCTTCACCGGTGCTGGTGGTGCTCGGCGCGAACGCCGAGAAGATCGCTGGGGCTGTGGATTTGGGCGAGGCGCATGTGGTCATGAACGTGAACTGGGAGCGGGGAATTGCCAGCTCGATGCGGAGCGGAATCGAAGCCCTGCCGGCTCTTGCCCCTGAGGCCAGCGCGGCGATGCTGCTGGTGTGCGATCAGCCAAAGCTCACGGCGGAGCATCTGAGCGCGCTGATGAAGCGCTTTGAGGACGCTGAGGAGCCGTCGATTGTCGCGTCGCGCTACGCCGGAATCGCCGGAATTCCGGCGATCTTTCCGGCGAGCCAATTTGCTCAGTTGCTGGCGATTGAGGGCGACGCGGGGGCGCGCTTTCTGTTGCGCAATCCCAAGTGCCCCATGATTTTAGTGGACTTTGCGGGCGGCGAAGCGGATGTCGATACCCCGGAGGACCTGGCGCGCGCACTTTCCGGCGAGCGATAGGCACCGCTTCAGCAATTCGCGCAAACGGGCGCTCGCCAGGGCAGACGCGACCGCTAAGCCAAAAACTCTTTCAGAAACGGATCGTCGCTCGCCACCAGTTCCGCCGTGTCGCCATCGAAGACCACGCGGCCCTGGTGCAGGACCAGAAATGTGGTCGAGGCGTTGATCTCCCCCGCGGCCAGTGGGATCATCCGACTCGCCGTCTCGTCGTAGCGGTGCGTAGCCATGGTGAAAGCGTCCTGCAGCCGGTGCGTAACCAGCAGGGAGGGCGTACGGTAGACGTCGCGCTCCTTGATGATCAGTTCGTCGATGGTAGTCGAGGTGACCGGGTCGAGACCGCCCGTGGGCGAGTCGTAGAGCAGCAACTCGGGTTGGTCGATGATCGCGCGGGCAATGGCCACGCGCCGCCGCATCCCGCCGGAGAGGCTGGCCGGGAGCATCGAGTAGGTGTGCTCCAGCTCGACGAAGCGCAGCGCCTCGCGGACGCGCCGGTCGATTTCGGCGATCGGCTCGCGGCGCTCCATCAGCGTGTAACCGACGTTGTCGCGCACCGTGAGTGAGTCGAAGAGTGCGCCTTCCTGGAAGACCATTCCGGTGCGGGTGCGCAGCTTTAACAGCTGCTCCTCGGCCATGGCGGTAATCTCTTCGCCAAAGAGGAAAATGCGGCCGCTATCCGGGCGCAGCAGCCCGTTGGCCAGTTTGAGCAGGACGCTTTTGCCCACGCCCGCCGGTCCAAGCAAAATGCGCGTTTCTCCCGGATTCACCTGAAAGCTGACGTTTTCAAGCACCGGCGGCCCGTCGAAGCGGATCGAAACGTTTTCGAAGACGACGACCGGCTCGCTCAGCTTTGCCGGTCCGTCTTTGAGGTCGCCCTGCGCGCCGGTCGCCATGCGTCAATACCCCGAGTAGAGCCATAGCAAAGCGCGGCCGAGGACAAAATCGCAGACGATGATCAGCACCGACGAGACCACCACCGCCTGCGTCGTGGATCGTCCCACGCCCTGGGTGCCTCCGCTGGTCTTCATGCCAAAGAAGCAGCCGACGGTCGAGATAATGAACCCGAAAAACAGCGGCTTGGTGATGCCCTGGGCGATGTCGTCGTAGCCCAGCGCCTGAATCGCCGAAGTGAAGTATTGGGTGCCGTCCTGCTTGCTGATGAAGACCGCGACCGCCGCGCCGCCGGCAGTGCCAACTGTGTCGGAGACGATGGTGAGCAGGAAAAGCGTGACCACCGTCGCCAGGACGCGTGGCGTGACCAGCTTTTTCATCGGGTCCGTGCCCAGCGCCCGCATGGCGTCGATCTGTTCGGTCACCACCATCGAGCCAAGTTCGCTGGCCATGCCGCTGGCGTTGCGTCCGGAGACCATCAGGCCGGTCAGCACCGGCGCCAACTCACGAATCATGGAGAGCGAAACGAAACGCCCCGTATAGGCCTGCGCGCCAAACTGCGCCAGAGAAGCGGCCGACTGTAGCGCCAGCACCGCTCCGGTAAAAAATCCGGTGAGCACCACAATCGGCAGCGAGCCGACGCCGATCAGGTCGCCCTGGGTCACAATGTCAGCCCAATAGTGAGGTCTGCGAAAGAGATTGCTGGTCGCCTCCCAGCAAAAAATCGAATAATCCTGCACCGCGAGCAGCATGCGCTTGGCGAGAGTGTCGATCCTGTCCAGGGCAAAGGGCATGGTGTGTTGGCGGGGAAACGGGACTCCGGATTCGGTTTCATGACCAGCGGCCCAGGTGTGCTGAACCCCTGCGGTCAGAATACCTGATTTGAGCCGCCGAACCGGTCTCAGGATGCATTTGCCATTTCGCGCGCGAATTTGCCATCCCGTCCGAGCGCACCCGTCGCATCGTGTACTCCTCTGGCGTTCCCATGCATCCAACTTCTGGATTGGTCGAAATGGATTGGTCGAAAACAGCGCAACGATCCTTTGAGGGCGGTCACGACGCATGAGTGTGGTTTGGCAAATGGCAAAAGCGGCGGCGTCCGGAGCGGCGCGCCATGCGCAATCCCATCGCTCTCCGTTGCTGCGATGGCTGGTCAGTCTCGGGGGCCTGGGCCTGTTCGCGGTCGGCGTCGCGGACTCTTCCGTGATTCCCCTGCCGCTGCCCGGCAGCACGGACCTGCTGCTCCTATTGCTCACCGCGCACCGGGGCACGACCGTGCTAATGGCGGTATGGCTCGCGTTTTGCGCCTTTGCCGGCTCGATGGTCGGCGGCTACCTCACCTGGAGCGCCGGCCGCAAGGGCGGGGAAGTTGCGCTGGAGCGCCGTGTGCCGAAGCGATTTCTCACACGAATCAGCCAACTGGTGGAAAGGCACGGCGTCTGGTCCGTGGCTGTGGCCACGATTCTGCCGCCGCCGATTCCGCTCACCCCCTTCTTGCTCGCCGCCGGCGCGCTGAAGATGGAGCGCGGACGGTTTCTGGCCAGCTATGGGGTGGCGCGAGCGGTGCGCTACGGACTGTTGGCGTGGCTGGGGATGACCTACGGCCGCCGCTTCGTCCGCCTCTGGGAGCACGAATTGAAGGGGTGGACGACCCCCATCCTGTGGACCTATGCCGGCCTCGTGACTGCCGGCCTCGCATACGGCTTGTGGAAGTACTATCGCGGCCAAAAGCCCGCGGAAAACGCCACTCCGGCCCAGGACGCCGCCTGACCCCCTTGAGTTCCTTGACGCGCTTCCGCTCCGCGCGGTACATTGCAAGTACACGGGAAAGGAGGATGATCCAGCCTATGAAATCAGACAGTTGTTCGTACCACCGTATCGATCAACGTGAGGTGACTGAGGCCTAGGGCATCGCGCCCCAGAACCCCAGTAGAAGTCCCGGCGTCGCAACCAAACCGGCCGGGCCACTGGCAGTCGCTTAAGCGCGAGTGCCTTAGTCAAATGCCAATCCCAACAGTTCACCCACTTGCGGCCTGCGCATCCAAAATGCTCAGGCCGTTGGTGTTTTTCGTGCCAGTTTCGCAAAAAGATGCCAGCTCACACGTTTAAGCTGTACACTTGCACCGGTTCAAGACAAAGCTTCTATCGGATGGTACACATGAAAACCAGTTCTCTCGGGCGCGTTGGCATCTCCGTTGCCGCGCAGTTGGCCTTACTGCCAGTCCTTTATTCCATCCCTGGGCAAGCGCAGAATCCGCGACACAAGCCCGCAGACCCGGAGTGGAAACATGCCGCGTGGATGGACAAGAGCTTGTCCGCCGACGATCGCGCCGATCTGGTCCTCAAAGAATTGACTCTCGACGAGAAAATCGACCTGATCCACGGCGAAGGCATGCCAGGGTGGGGCAAGCCCAAGCCGAACGCCTATCTGGGCAACGGCGGCGCTGGATTCGTGCTGGCCATTCCGCGTCTGGGCATCCCGTTCATCCAGATGAGCGACGCGGCGTACGGTGTGCGCTCCAGCGCTGAGAACGGCCGCTATTCGACCGCGCTGCCCTCGAACGTCGGCGCGGCGGCGAGCTGGGATACGCAGTCCGCCTGCGACTACGGCGCGCTGATCGGCCGCGAACTGCGCGCGCAGGGCTACAACATGACCCTCGGCGGCGGCGTGAACATCACCCGCGAGCCGCGCAATGGGCGCACCTTCGAGTACCAGGGCGAAGACCCGATCCTCGCCGGAACACTGGTCGGCAACCGCATCAAGTGCGAGCAGGCGCAGAATGTCATCGGCGACATCAAGCACTACGCGGTCAACGATCAGGAGAGCGGCCGCAACGACGTCGACTCGATCATCGACAAGCGTTCCATGCAGGAGACCGATCTGCTGGCCTTCGACATCGGCATCCGCATCGGCAATCCGCAGGCCGTCATGTGCTCCTACAACGCCATCAACGGCGACTATGCCTGCGAAAACAAGTACACGCTCACCGACGTGCTGCGCAAGCAGTGGGGATTCAAAGGCTTTGTCCTCTCGGACTGGGGCGGAACGCACTCGACCATCAAGGCCTCCGCCGCCGGACTCGACAACGAGGAGCCTGAGGACAACTTCTACGGTGAGACCTTCAAGAAAGATGTCGAGGACGGCAAGATCCCCGTTTCCGAGCTGGACGAGCATGTGCATCGCATCCTGCGCGCCGAATTCGCAGCCGGCCTGGTGGACAATCCCATCCGCAAGAGCGTCGTCGATGTGATCGGCGGCCTCAACACGGCGCAGCGCATCGAGGAATCGAGCATTGTGCTGCTCAAGAACGCGAATCACCTCTTGCCGCTGGATAAGGCCAGCCTAAAGTCGATCGCCATCATCGGCGACCACGCGGATATGGGCATGATCTCCGGCGGCGGCTCGGCGCAGGTCGACCCGCCAGGGCAGCCCTCGGCCGGTTGGCAGGCGCATGTCTGGTTCCCAACCTCGCCGCTCAAAAACGTGATCGCCAAGGCGCCCAGCGCGCGGGTCGAGTTTGCTTCCGGGGCGGATGTGGCCGCCGCCGCCGCGCTGGCCAAGTCGTCGGACGTGGCCATCGTCTTCGTTCAGCAGTGGACCAGCGAAGGGATGGACCTGCCCAATCTCTCCTTGCCAAACAATCAGGATGCGCTGATCGAAGCAGTAGCCGCCGCCAACCCGAAAACCATCGTGGTGCTCGAAACCGGAACCGTCGTGACCATGCCCTGGGTCGATCAGGTGGGCGCGATTGCCGAAGCCTGGTACTCCGGCAGCCGCGGCGCGGAAGCGGTTGCCAACGTCCTCTTCGGCGACGTCAACCCCAGCGGCAAACTGCCGCATCTGACCGTGGTGCAGCCGCCGCCCGGTTCGCAGGGAGCCTCGCCCGTGATGCACGACGGCGACGCCAAGCCGAAGTTCAGCGTGACTTACAGCGAGGGGTTGAAGGTCGGCTATAAGTGGTACGACGCCGAGAAGAAGCCGGTCTTGTTTCCCTTCGGCTTCGGCCTGAGTTATACGACGTATACTTACTCGGATTTGAAGGTAACTCCGGGCGCGACCCCGTCCGTCAGCTTCAAGGTGACCAACTCCGGAACCAAGGCGGGAACCGAGATCGCGGAAGTCTATGTTGCGCTTCCGGCCAGCGCGCAGGAGCCGCCCAAGCGGCTGGTAGGTTTCACCCGCGTCATGCTGGCAGCAGGGGAAAGCAAGACGGTTTCTGTCGCCATCGAACCCAAGTATCTTTCGATATTCGATGTAGCGGCGGACGGATGGAAGCTGATTCCGGGAAGTTACACTTTCATGGTCGGCGGATCCTCGCAGGATTTGCCGCTTTCGAAGACGGTTTCGATGAACTAACTTAGGAAATGGTGGAAAAACTCGGAAATCCAACGCTTTGTAACAGGGCACGACTTCAGTCGTGCCGATAAAGCCAATCGAATCGACGGGGCTTTAGCCCCCGCAGGACGGTTCCAGCCTCAGTTGCAGACGGCCTGGGGCTCTCAGAACGCCGTTCCGTGCGCGGACCCAGTTCGCGCATGGAACGGCCTATCGCTTCCCACCCCACCCCGCCCGCTTCTTGCTCACCGTGGTGAGTTTGCCGGTAACGGCATATTTCCGCCGCTCGATTGGCGTCGAAAGCACCACGCTGGTCACCGGATTGCCAAACGGCAATAGCGCCTCGATCAGCGCCTCCAGGTTGGACATCGAAGTCGTGGTCACCTTGAGCAGAAAGGCGTCGCCGCCGGTCAAATGGTGGCATTCGCGCACCTCTTCGAGCGTCTGCACAAACTCCATCAGCCGAAAGTAATGCTGCCCGTCGCAAGTGAGCCGGATGAAGGCCAGCACCTCCAGGCCCAGCGCCTCGCGATCGATTTCGACCGTATATCCGCGCACAATTCCGGCCTCTTCCATCTGCTTCATGCGCTCCGCCGTCGCCGTGGCGGAGAGCCCAACGCGCCGCGCCAGCTCGGCTACCGGGAGCCGCGCATTGTCTTGTAGCTCCTTCAGCAGCGCGCGCCCAAAAGCGTCCATCAGATGGCTTGGCAGGTCGCTCCCCCGAATGGCCGTGGAATCCGTTGTCATAGATCGTAAGCATAGTGGATTCCGCCGCCAAATCCAAGCTGAACGTGGCAACGCCTCTCGACCGCGAGTTGCCGCAGGCTTAGCATTCTTAGGATGCAACACGAAACCCATCCCGCGACGCTCGTCCTCGACGGCAGCCCGCTGACCCTGAACGAAATTGAATCCGTTGCCGCGCATCGCCGCCCCGTCACGCTGGCGCCCGAGGCCCATGCCAAAGTGGCCCTAAGCCGCAGGGTAATCGACCGGATTCTCGCCACCGGCGAGACCGTCTACGGCGTCAACACCGGCTTTGGCAAGCTGGCCGACGTCCGCATCCCAGCGGAAAAGCTGGCGCAGCTTCAGACCAATCTCGTCCGCAGCCACGCCTGTGCCCTGGGCGAGCCGTTGTCCGAGGCGGAGTCGCGCGCCATGCTGCTGCTGCGCGCCAACGTGCTGGCCAAGGGCCATAGCGGTGTCCGGCCTGAGCTGCCGCATCTGCTCACGGCCATGCTCAATGCCGGAGTCAGCCCCATCATCCCCGCCAAAGGCTCGGTCGGCGCAAGCGGCGATCTGGCCCCACTCGCGCATCTGGCGCTGGTGGTCATCGGCGAGGGCGAGGCTATCTACCAAGGCGTACGCCAGCCCGGCGCGCCAGCGCTCGCCGCCGCCGGTCTCGCTCCTATTCAACTCGCAGCCAAGGAAGGCCTGGCGCTGCTCAACGGCACCCAGGCCATGACCGCCGTGGGCGCGCTGACCGTCGCGCGAGCCCAGCGCCTCACCCGCCTCGCCGACCTGGCCGGAGCCATGAGCCTCGAAGCGCTCATGGGCACGCCCGTCGCCTTCGACCACCGCATCCACTGGGCGCGGCCTCACGAGGGACAGATCGACTCCGCCGCCAACCTGACCGAGATTCTCAAAGACAGCCCAATTCGCGAATCGCACATCGCCAACGACCCCCGCGTGCAGGACGCCTACTGCCTCCGCTGCATGCCCCAGGTTCATGGCGCGGTGCGCGACGTGCTGCACCACGTCGCGCGCATCCTCGAAACGGAATCCGGCTCGGCCACCGACAATCCGCTGGTTTTTCCTGAAATTACCGGCGCGGAAGGGCAGGGAAGCGCCGTGCTCTCCGGCGGAAACTTCCACGGCGCCCCCCTCAGCTACGCCTTCGACTACGCCGCGATTGCGCTGACCGACCTCGCCAGCATCGCCGAGCGCCGCATCGACCGGCTCATCAATCCGGACATCAACGAGGGGCTGCCGCCGTTTCTCTGCGCAGACGCGGGGCTTTCGAGCGGCTACATGATCGCCCATGTCACGGCGGCGGCGCTGCTGAACGAGAGCAAAGTCCTCGCCCATCCCAGCAGCACGGACTCGGTGCCAACCTCGGGCGGTAAGGAAGATCACGTATCGATGGGAATGACCGGCGCGCTCAAGCTGCGCCAGATCGTCGAGAACCTGGAGCTGATTCTGGCGATCGAGACGATGTGCGCGGCGCAGGGGCTGGATTTCCGCCTGCCGCTCAAGCCCAGCCCGGCCGTCGAGCGCGCCCATGCCGCCGTCCGCGCCGTCGTCCCACATCTCGCCGAAGACCGCACTCCAGCGCCGGACATTGCGTCCGTAGCGCGCTTGATCCGGTCCGGAACGCTCGATTTGGGGTGAATGCGCGGAGGCAGGCTTTCG
>Ga0209208_10001627_pt1 | contig 31849 bp, 21 predicted proteins | sample S1TSphfallax_3_FD_187694 | JGI IMG/M metagenome (GOLD analysis project Ga0209208, IMG submission 187694) | Host-associated microbial communities from peat moss isolated from Minnesota, USA - S1T2_Fd - Sphagnum fallax MG (SPAdes) (version 2) | ecosystem: Host-associated > Plants > Peat moss >...
CAGGCTATGTGCTGCTATCAAACATCTATGCTGCTGCTGACAAGTGAGATGGATTTGAAGGAAAATATTCAACAACAGAGAGGAAGGACGGGTGTGAAGAAACAGCCTAGTTGCACATGGATTGAAGTTAATAATGAGATGTATACATCCATAGTTGATAATCAAGACCATCCTCAAGTAACTGATGCATGCAGAACTAGAGAAATTGTCTGGCTCAACAACCAATGCTGGGTACATGCCAGATACCCAATTTGCACCACATGATGTAGACAAGGAAGAAAAGGTATCTCATTTGTGTCAGGATAATGAGAAACTGTCTATTGCATTGGGCTCATCAGCACACCTCCTGGTCCTCTGCTCTGCATTTTCAAGAATCTGCTGCAAGTATGTGTTGACCACCACATCACTACCAAGTTCATTGCAAAGATAGTTGGGAGAGCAATATGGTGACTCCCACATCACTACCAAGTTTATTGCAAAGAGAATTGAGAGAGCAATCATAATCAGGAATGACAATTGCTTCCCTCACTTTGAGGATGGTAAGTGTTCTTGCAGATATTTTTCAAATGATCCTTTCAGGAGAATTAGATGGAGCCACTCTCCTTGTTTTTATTCGGTATCAGTGATGTCAGTGATCCATGCTCTTCTTGTGTGCTGTTGTAAAATCCAACTTGTACCATTGACATGTAGTGAATCAGTGGCAGAATCCTAAATGGTTTGAAAGACTGGTCCCTTGATCTCATCTCTTGTTGTGCAGTGTACTCCATAATCGATTGATGTTTATCTCACTGATGTTCCCACCAGCAATTATTTCTCAGGATCTTATGTGTTTCTCATCGATGTTCTGAAAGCTATGTCTCTTGAGTGCTAACCAACTTCATGACTTGAGTCTTCCCATTGCTTCCAAGAACTGTGACAGAAACTCAGGAGGCAGATTTTTGCATATTTTCAACATGGCTATGCACAAATCAGCATGCATAACTGTAAAGGGCAGTAGGAGAGGCAGAGGAGGAGGGTGTTGCAAGAGAGGAGTACTTCTTGCTTCCATGAGGGTGCACATCTTCTGTTTCTACCTGCACATGCACACAATCACAACACACGAATCTCTTTGGTGCTAACTATATTGTGTTTGTTTTAGTTTTCTTGAGACTTATGTAGAGATGGTGTGAGAAGTCTGCTCTTCAGCATGCTCTCTCTTCCACCTCACTAGCTTGCTGGCCATCAAGCTCTCACTTCATGTCTCTGTTTCCATCTTACTGGCATGGAGAAGCAGGGAACACCAGTCTCCATGTGATCATGGTTGCAGGAGAGCCTTCCAGAGACCTGATTTGGCAGTCATCTTATTGCATCTGTTGGGCATCTGTCTGCCAGACCCTTTGCAGTTTGCCAGTGTTGGCAGGTAACGTGTGGATTCATCACCACAAGTCACCCTCACAACATCTGGACATGATCAGGATCCTTGAGTTCATCAGTACATTCTGACTCTGCTGATGAACTCTGAACAGAGTCATGTTTGCAGCAAACAGTTACAGCAGCAATGGAATTCAGGCTGCCTGTAGTAGTAATAGTGGATGCCAAGGGTTTCCCATTTCATGCTCTTCACAGCATCGCAGGATTTGTGTTTTCCCTGTCATTGATTCTGTCTCTCATGCTTCTGTATAATTCCTGATTTTTGCAAAGCATCTGACAGATTTGTATAGCCTTCCTCCAGAAGATGAGTTCATTTTGCATGGAAGAACTTGCTATTGATGTAGCTTTCTTATCTTTCCAGATGCATACAGGAGATTGGGATTGTCACTGCCACCTTTAGTGCATAATGTGGCACCCATGTCTTGGGCCTGGAAAGGTGAGGAAAACAAGCTGAAGGTCTTGGCAGATGCATTGGACCATCTACTGTGTATTCTCCCCCTTTGGAAACTGCACAATGCAAAGCTCATGGGATTAGCACAACCTATATTGGGCATCCTTTGTTGGAAAGATGCTTTTACAACTGTTGCTGTATGCACTTCCTAGTACCTGAGCCTCTCTTTGCATCTCTAGTTATCATGTGAACATATAATGGGCATAGTCATATGAGGTTTGAAACTTGTGGTTCCAACTTCCAACCTAGGACCTGTCAATGACTATGTGCTTGCAACCCATTGCACAGTTATGGCATTTCAGTTTGTTGACCGTGCTCATGGTGTACTGCATCATTGCCCCCTGTGTGCCTTGCGAGCTCTTGTGGCCATCAGTGCAGCTCTGACTAACACAAAACATGCTTGCAGCAGAACACAGCTCGCTCAGAGGAACATGCTTAAGTGGAGTGTTTGGATGAATCTTCACCAGAATTCATAACATGTGCCCTATCCACAACCCCCCATTTTCATCCATAATGGACATCATCTGTCTCTTGGAATGCAGGATTTTGTGCGATATTGCCCATTGTGACCAGTTGCATTTGTGTGGTTAATTCATCCATGAACACAATTTCATTCATCATGAAACTTTACCCATATGGCCAACTACACATCCAGTCAAAGTTGTCCATGCACATAATTTCATCCATCGTCATGTTTTATCCATTTGCCTTATTTGCACATTTGGTAAATTTTGTAAAAGATAAAATAAAAATTATGCACTGTTGTAAACTTAATTATAGCCATAAAAAAATTAGGAATTAATTGATGGAACAACAAGAATTTCAAGCAATTTAAAAATCCATGCTAAAATTCCAAGAAAATCCAAGAAAAGTGAGCTAAAAATCCGTTTTTTAATTTAAGGTTTAGTTCAAAGTTTGCATTAATTCATGTAAATATTGTCTCTTTACAAATTCAAATTTTGTTGTGTTAATCAAGTAAAGAATATGAAACATTAACAATAAACCTACCATTTGTTTGCACATGCAATGAATACCTTACCTATGAGTATTTCATATTTACATTCTACAATGTTTTCACCTCATAATACTTGCATCAACCTCCCAAATTTTGTCAAAAGATATAGGTTTAGCCAAGAAAAGTTAGAATTTTTCCAAAAGGTAAAGGTTTAGTTAAGAAAATATATAGGTTTTGTTAAAAATTAAAGGTTTTGCCAAGAGATAGACATTTAGCTAAAAAGATATAGAGGTTTTGTCAACATGTAAATGTTTAGCCATAAAGAGATGGAGGTTTAGTCAAGAGATATATGTTTAAGCAAGAAGAGTTAAAAGTTGTGCCAAAAGAAAATGGTTTAGTTGAGAAATATAAGTTTAGCCAAGAAGAGTTGAAAGTTGTGCCAAAAGGAAAAAGGTTTAGCCAAGGAATATAGGTATAGTCAAGAAGAGTTATAAGTTGTGCCAAAAGGCAAAAGTTGTGCCAAAAAATATAGGTTTAGCCATGAAAAAATAGAGGGTAGGTAGGTAGAGCCAAGATGCAAGTCAATAATGTAGCTAGGTCAGTAGGGTAGCTAGGGAACTAGGGTGATTAGGTTGGAGGGTAGAATGGTCAGGTTGGGAAAAAACACCCAAAAAGGTCAGAAGCCCAAAAAGGTTGACTGTGGTACAATGTTGGGTTAAGACAGGGTGAGGAACCAGATGAAAAAACGCAGCCCATCCTATGGACAGAACAGCCAACCGGTGCACCAGTGGGTGCTGGTTCACTCTGGTCCCTATTCAGTTTGTTGGCCACCATTTTATACATTTTCGTTTGAGATCAAACTCCATTGTGGGAAAATAAAACCTCCAAAAGCATCAGACAGAAAAGAATTCCTACAAAATTACCTACTTGAAATCCTACTAAGTACTACTACAAGTCCTTCATGGTGAGCTGGTGGGTGCTGGCTGGTTCACTATGTATGGCCCATTGAAGAAGAGCAACAACTATAAAGTTCTTTGAAGAAAAACAGAAAAACAGTTTCTTTGCTTATTTTGTAATGTTGCTGATTTTCATGTTTTACATAACCACAAGATTTTGCATCAAAACAACAACTTTCACACTCCGAGAACAGCGTCTCCACCAACCATAATAGAATGGCCTGTATACACCATCAATGGATGTCAAAATACAGTCTTCAAATAAGTGCAGAACAAACTCAGTTTGGGCCGATAAATGTGACCAGGAAACACTCGCACTCAAAGAGAGCCAGTAAAAGGAAATGACTGGTTTCAATTGGCTGACCATAATAATTGCTACAAGCCGTGAAAATAATAAGCCTCTCAATTTATGCAGTCCAATTTTTCATATTTACGGGTGTATTTATTTTTCATATAAGTGCGGGAGTACTTATACTGGAATGTACTTGACATGCTGATAAAACCTCACTTTGACACACCCATTTCATGCTTAAGCAAACAAACACCCAGCCATAACAGTCATGCCAGAAAGCATGTCCTTTGAAGGCATCTACTACTACTACTACTACTACTACTACTTGAAAGCATGTCCCAACCAACTTAGTACAATTATAAGACTTGTCGACTGACAAACAACAGATGTGAAGTACCAAAAACCTCATCATAATAATAAGGGTAAGATCCTCTCTACCTGAGAGAGAGCAGCACACCAGCCATGTTGAAGAGCGTCCTTGTACGTGCTCCAGCTACACACATACAAGACCCATGATCATGGACTGACTTTGTGTACTCCAACCAACACATACAAGATGTGTGATGGAGTGAACTCTTTTGGAATACATGACTGAAGTTTGTCAAAGTACATGACAGAAGGTAAAAGAGTCTCTATAAGGAGATTATTATAACAGGGTACTCTTCATTTATACACAACAAATGAAATCACGCTTTTTCAAACAGGAGTCAATGAAATTGAAATCTCTTGGAAGAAGACAGACCTGACCTTTTCCTTGAAGACTCATGACATGAAAGCATCTTAATCATTACTGTACCACAAGAAAAAATGATAGATTACTAACTTAACTGCATGGTCTCCAAACTCCTGAATCTTAAGCTATCTATGTATCTTCAAATTTGAGTAATCTGCCTAATCAATTATTAAAAGCAAAATGCACATGACAAGTAACAACTATTATTTCCTACAACACTACTCTCTGCATAACTGTAAAGAAAAGCATATCATTGCTCCAATGCACCAGGGTGAAGGAAGAAAAAGACCTTTTTGGTGTCAAGATTTTAGGGGGAAGTCTTTATGAATTTTCAAAATGAAGTCTCAAGTCCAAAGATGCGGAAAGCCTAACTACATTAGGGAACATCAGCATAAACCTTTGGAGCTGGTAGAATCAATAGTGTATCAAATGAACTCAAACATAGGCATTACAAAAGGGAAGCCCATGATGCAGCAGAGCAAGAAGGATAATCCACTGAAGCCCCTTATTTGCCACAAGCTCCTTTCTTGACAAGGCTAAGACTCTGCATCCCATTAATTGGGCTACCAATGGGAGACATTGTACTCAAAACTATGCACTCACCGTAGCTTGTGGTCATAAATCCTCACACTAGAGAGAGAGGTAGAGGGAGACACTTTCACCAGACTGAAGCTGCTCTTCCTCAAGATTGCAATGTTTGATGTTCACTGTTGAGCTAATTGATGATAGTCAAAGATAACTGCAAGACATTCCATGTGATAGGGGAGTCTTTGCTCCCTACAATGGGGTAAAATTTTGTCAACACTATTGTCTAACTGCAGTGACTTTCTTGAGAACCTGGTAGCAGATTATATTGAAACAACGAGACTTGGGCTCGAGACTTCTTTCTGATGGTAAGGGGCCAAAAAGTATAATGGTGTGTTTGAGCTTAAACCTGGCACTGGTCTGTGAGTTGTGCCCTCTTCCTTGTTCCATAATCTGTTAATCTCCCACACTTTTTGCAAACCTGGAGCAAACAACCCACATCACTTGTAGACAAACATGCACCAGGAAGGTCAAAAAAGGCAGGGCCATCAAAAAAATTCGTAGTTTCTCAGTAACATTGCCTTTCTTTCTCTGAATATTGTAGATCCAAACTAGCAAGTGAAACAAAAGGTCAGAAGGAAGCACAAATATTGCAACTCCAAAACTGGAACAGAATATTGCTCATCAAGGAGAACATACATGGGGTGAACAATATGAATATCCAACTGAAATTGATACAGAAATGCAGAAAGGAATTGGCTTGGACAATCTTTATCTCACTAGTGCAAAAAAAATGTTCAGCCTACTCTATAAGAAGCAAACAAATGCATTCAGGGAAAGGACAGATAGCTTGGAGCTTCCAAAGCAATTGGAATTTTGTGGAAAGAAACAAACCTGAGCTGCTGAGCCAATGGATGTGTCACAGCCTGTACACAGCTGATGTCCTTTCCCTGCTCCATTGCGAACATATGACGATTTCTTCATAGCTAGGACAGCAGATGGTTCCCTGGGAAAAGAATCTTGTTTGAACCAAGATGATTGCAAGCTGGTTCCTTCCACAATCATCGGTAAAACCTTCTTGGAAACATGACAGCTGGAATCCAATTTTGACTTGGAAGAGAGTGCCAAAGGTGGTGATTCTTTTGACAAAGAAAGCTGTAAGCTGGTTTCTGGTGCACTTCTAGGAGATATCTTCTCTGAAATACTGCACTTTGAATTGAAATCAAATTCTTTGGTGGATAGCACTGCAGATACTTCATAGGTAGTAGAGTGCAGTCTCAACCCAACTGACTGTAAATTGCTTCCTGATGCATTTTGAGGAGGTGTTTTCTGATCTGTGGGTAGATTTGAATCCAGATTCAGATTTGAGTTTGATAGCACTGCAAATGCTTCACTGGGACTGTAAACTTGCTTCAATCCGAATGGTTGCAAGCTGCTTCTGGGTACACTCCCACTAGAGTTTCTTGCACGAATGTCATACTCCAGTTTTGATTTCTTGGCAGATAGCACAGCAGATGGTTCAAGGGGAATGGAATCTAGTTTCAACCCACATACCTGTGAGCTGCCTCCTGGCACTTTTGCAGGGGATATTGTGTCATAAGCAGTAGACTTTATGACAGTTAAAGATAATGGATCATAGGTAGTAGAGTCTTCTTTCAACCCTGGTAACTGCAAGCTGCTTGTTGGAACATCTTTAGGTGATACTTTCTCAGAAGTATGGAACTTTGAATTCTCACTCAGATCAAGAGTCTCATCCTCAAGGCTATGCATTTCAACAGAGGCACTTGCCTTGCTTGAAAGCACTGCCTTATCATCACAGCATTCCTCATCAAAAGCTGAGTTGGGAACCCTGGGAGTGCAGATTTCATCTTCAACACAATCCTCATGATCACTATCAGTCCGGCCCTCTGCAATTCAAAGATCATCTAATCAATATATGGTGAAACCAATGGCACTCTTATGACAGGAGAATCTAAAAGTATTGACCCTGTTTGACAAACAACTTTCTGCAAGATTACATCCATGAGTATCCTAATCTCAGGACACTTTTGATGCAGCTGCAATGTTCTTTGTTACCATGGTTGGCATTAAGAAATTTCCATAGCCCCCGCACACACCAATATAAAAAAAACAAGAGGCATTGACTTCATAGAAGGTAATTTGATGGGATCAAAGCTTACCTGTATCTGAGAAAAGCCCTAGCAGTCCATCAAGTTCATCATTGCATAGTCCTTGGGATGCACTGCAGTGTGATCTATCAAGCCAAATATGCCATGGAACATGGTCACTGTGTTATCCCATATCTACAAACTAAAATGGGCTTCCAATATACACCAGTGGAGAAAAGGGAACACACCAAAAATACTTCATGGAGTGATGCCAAAAAACAAGACATGTATGCAAATGATTAGCATCTGTTAAGAGCTCTGATAGCCAATTGACAACAGGCATTAAACAGTGGAAATCCATGGAACTCTGTAACCTGTAAGAATCTCCTGTAAGGACTCCATAACCTGTGTGGTCTCCAACCTCTTTTACTACTTCATCTAAAAGATGAGCAATCAACAATGTGATAATAATGCAATGTCAGAAGGAATGGTAGATACTTTCTGATATTTTATTCTATGTTCAGCAAACCTCTTTGGATGCTCACCTTCAAAAAGACAATGGAACCTAGTAAACAAAACCCAGGGAGGTGACACAAAACCCACCTTTTGGGATCTCTGGCACTGTCAGAACAAATACATGTGGCAGATGTTAAAGACCCAGGAGGAAGCCTGCGCCAGATCCCACAGTTGTTGCATCTCACCCACTGATCTCCTTCCCTGAGCACACATATATGCATGCATTGTAAGATTGCAGAACTCCATGTCACCTGTTAGGAGCAGTATTAGCCTTGGCTAGATGCCACTTTTGTTGTCCACATATGCCCATCATTATTTGTAATGAGGTGTGTATTTCAAGTTTCTCTCAAGCTTTGTAAATAGTGAACTTGAGTTAGATCCCTTTCTCTTTTCATGAATTTTTGCTCTTGATAAAAGGAGAAAAAGAATGAAGACACTCACACCCAGTTGAAACTCACCGTAGTAAGTTTGAGATGGAAAATGCTCTTTTCATGAGGACAGGAGGATCCTGCAAGAATAGAACTCACTGTGAGTATGTAGAGCATGGAAGCCAATCAAGCTGAACTACTCTTGATGCTTGTCCAGAAACAAGCATTAACCTTGTACAAATAGCTGAAACCAATTTACAAACATCCAGAAGCAAGCATTAGCCTTTGGGAAATGAGTGATGACATTGTGGCTGCCACCCTTATTGAGGGTTCACTAAAATGCTGGAACATGCCTTTTTTTTTGGATTTACAAAACTCTTCACACAAGCATTGACTTTCTCTATTCATATAGAAATTACAACCAGGAAAGCCTTGACTTGCAAAAAAGGCACACAATTACACAGGGATATGGTCTATATTGTATTCGGAAAGGGCATATGTTGGTATGCAAACAAACTTTCAAAACCAAAGTGAACAGTAGATACTCTTTGTCCCCATACACTGAGCACTGATACTTTGCCTTCCATCCCTGCATCTGTTCAATATCGTAAAACAGAACACCATCCTAACTTATATTTCAGTTTATGCCAAGGGTAAGGATGACTCTCAGGTTGCTTGAAGTTTTGTGTCTAATTCCTTGTGCATGAAAAGTGCTTGACAGTTTCTTGATGCTTGGCAACACTCAGTTGCCAACTGCTCAGTAATCATCAACATTAGACTTCCCTCCCTGAGGTTCACAAATTCTTGGGGAAAAAGCCCCTTGAGAAATCTCATGGAGCTATGAGAGTGGATTGCTCCCTGCTTTCCATGTGATGAGTGGATTTGGCTTCAAGTGAAACATGGTCCATACATAAACCCTATCATTCTGAAACACACTTGGCCTTGTTGCAAGGAAGCAGTTAGCTTCAGGGTGTTTTTGTAACAAAAAGACTTGGCAACTGCACTAAATAAGGCAATCACCATGGCAATCCTTCATGATCTCCTTTCTTGAAAAATTGACTGTGACACCCTCTTGCTAAGAATGAGGTATCATTCAATATGCCAAATCAGGTTAAACTAACAGCATTCACCTGTAGGATCTTGACCATACCTTAAAACTCAATATATTGTCACCCCTCCCACACTTATGGTGTTTAAGTCATTCAATAATCTTGCACATAGTAAGGTCCTCAAAATGATATATTTCACATACTTCTCCCATGTGAAAATGCGTCATCACTTCCTTGACAAATGAGGTTTGATATCCTCATCCATGAATTTTTTCTCTGCACATCTTTACATTGAACATTTCACAGGTATCATTTCTAACACATAGAAATAAGAGATGTACAGAAGTGGGAGGAAATAATATGGTCACATACCGTATATTCCTCAAAGTCATGACCTTCAACACTGACAATGGTTGGGACAGCACCAGGAGGTGCCTGCAGCAGATTTTGCCATCCTTCCCAGTCAATATATTCCTCCAGTTCCATCCATAGCCTCTTCCGTCTTGGCCCAAGGGATCCAGAAATTGTATTGACACAGTGCAAGACCTGTGGTAGGGCAGCCCGAATTATTGACCCCTTTTTCCCTCTGAGCACTTTCCCCACACCCAGAAGATCAATCACCTTTGACTGATAAGCAAGAGAAGGTGAGTCAACTCTTTGCTTCTTCTTACTGAAGACTCTCCCTGTGAAGTTTTCCAGGTCTGCAGCATTAATCTCCATTAAGGCTGGTTGTTGAGGCAAATCTCCTCTCAGTGCTACTTCATCCAGGGCAGACTTCCCATTGTTGCCAAGGTCCTGGATAACTTCATTTGATGATGAGATCATTCTGAGGTTGTTGGTGCAGATGTCAGCACCATTAACATACTGCAGAATATGTACAAGCTAAGGTTGAGAAGTAGCCTGTTATTTCTTCCTCCTATGGGTGATAATTTTGTGAGATATCCTACTTCCAGGTGAATGCATATCCTAACATCATAAGCAATTGTAGGTTGATGATGTCCCTCCCTGAATGCAGAAAGAGGTTGATCTGAAAGAATAAACACCTCAAAATGAGGACTGAAAGGTCCACTGACAGAATTCTGTGACCCAACCCAGAGGATCAGATAACAAAGGCTTAAGAGAGACCTTTGAGGTTGCTGCAGGTTTTTGTTTCCGGTAGCTCACACACAATGTTCCTTCTGGTTCCAACCGGCTGAAATAGACTGCAGCCCAACAAGATTTTGGTGAGATCTGAAAGCATCATGTGTTCAGCTTAAACATGGACAGCCTTAGTGGTCTCTCTTTTGCAGTAATGGTTGAATGACAGATGAAATTTCAAAGACAAACACAATTCCTGAACTACAGTGGAAGAGAATTTACAACAAAGGCAAGATGGAATTCCATTCAGAGGAGCCGTGCAAATATAATTTTTGATTCTTGGGAACTAGAAAGTAGCAGCAAGAGAAACAGAAGGGAATCTCTGATGAGCAGTGGAGAAACACACCTGTATCACCACCCCGTATGTTCGCTGATTGAACAAAGGGGAAGAACTTTTTGAGATAATAGATTCGGCTATCCTTGCTATGCCAGAAACAAAACTCGAATGACCACTCCTTTCCAAATTCATCAAGAAAACTTATCCACACACCAGCAGGCTCCACCAGAGGGGGAAAATGCTCCTGATGAATTACAAATCTCATAAAGTGAGCTAAGAAAGTTATACACCAAAAGTCCACTATAGGCTCTACCAGCATGAATGCAGAACGGAGAGAAAAAGAGAGACTGAGCTGAAGTATATTTCAGTTCTGAGTTATGCGATTATTCAACAAAAGATGGAGGTCAATGGGCAGCTATACCAAGCTGGAACATGAGCAAAACATTTACCTCAACCTTCCGTTTGGGAAGGACAAAGTGCCCAGTTCTACGGCAGTCAGTTACACTTGCTACTTTCTCGAAAAGATAAATCATAGTAGACCCAGAACTGCAAGAGTTGTCAAGGACATCAGGAACCAAGGTAGTAACAGACACAATACACAGGATTCAAGGGGAAGGGAAACAAGAGCACACCATGCAAAACATTACTAAATTTTCATAATACATCCATTTGCAGATAGTACAATTCAAACCTTGACATTAGCAACAAAAATCTTCTTTGATTCCCAACAATTGAGCAGCAAAGAATATAAAATATTCAAGTGTGAATGGATACGGATTGTCTGTGACTACAGGGGGAAGAACAGTTTGTAATAAAACCTGATTGTCAGATCGCTCATTTTTTGCTGGCATTCAAACATGAGGCACATTCAGTATTCAGAATTCACAGATCTGATGATCAATAGGGAAGGTAGGGGGTGTTAGGGGAATAGACACACTCAAATTTCCTAAGGAGTTGTGAGGTACTCTCCTGTCATGTAAACAAAATCATATTATCTGCACAAACACAGCAGTTGGAACATACCAGCTGTCCATTTGAACTCACGTAGTTCAGCATTTTCAAGTCTCTTGTCCTTTGGGTCACTGAGCTTCCAATCAGGAGGCCCTTTTATTTGTTGCTTTTCTGTCCTGCTTGCACGTTTTCCAAGGACGCATCCTACCAACAAGCTTGTTCCACCTGCATGATGATAAGGTTAAAGAAGTTTGAGTTTCAGAACAAATGAGATGCTAACTACCTCACAGAATATGCTACTGCCATGAAAAGGTTTAAACATCTCTCTGCAAGTTACTACCTGGGACTTGGCATGTAGATGCTGTGGTGGCCAAAGCACTTGAACTCTTATTTGCTGCATCTCCATCAGCAATAGGTCCTTTACCATCGACATGAGGGGTTCTGGATTCCACCTCATGCATCACTTCCCGAGGAGAACCATAGATGTCAATTGGAGTTGACATTGATTCATGGGTTGGAGAATCACCTCTAAGTGTATGCTCTTGGTCATTACTCTGCCCTGAGAGCTCTGCGCCAGACTTCTGAAGTTGTCTCTGGAGCAGTTGAAAGTGAACAGTTTTTTTTTTGTGTGTTGGAAATCTTTCAAATTCCATAGAGAATCTCAGATTCAATTCACAAATTGCTGATGGCTTTGGACACAACTATACCCGCAAAAACTAACATTCATGGCCAGGAATCCATTCACAACCAGTTCAACAGAGTGCAAACATACTCCCCAAATACTCAGATCTGGGAGCTTTCCTGATAGCACATGGTTTCGGAGAACCTGATATCAGTGTTAGTCCATGCCTCAATCAATTCATTCTATCACATGAAAGGCTTGACTTTACTAGCAACTGTGAGTTGTGCACCAGTCTAGAATATTGCCTCAACAGGTCCTTTTGCATCCTCCTCATTGGCAATGTTGGATGAGGAACCCAGAGAACTACTCTTGAGCTGCAGCAGAATCTTGCCTTGCTTCTTTCCAGACTTGGTCAGTCTGACCTGCACTTCACCAGTCAAAAAAGATTTGATGTTCAGTCCTGATTGAAGCTTCCTCATGACAAATGGAGAAATAAAGTTATGCTCAATCCTCACCCAGTTCTATTACTGCCATCAAGGAAAATGTACTGAACTCTCAATTGCTCCAGAATAACTTACATTAGACTGACAGAGTAGAAAGACAAGTACACAAGAGAACCTAAATTTGCACTTCTGTTGGAAGCATCTGAGCAAACAGGAAACCTAATGAGCCACTGCTTTCCAGAGGATGAACAGAAAACACAATCTGAGTGCAGAATGATTGGATCAATCAGAGTCCTTTGAAGCACTTGTGTTGCATCTATCAAAAACCAACTCAAATTGGCATATTCTTCTTTGGGACCCCTGTGGAGAGAGCATCTAATTTTGAGGGTAGGGAGACAACAGGACCCAAATGTACTCACCAATTCCAGCAATTGATCTTGTTGATCACAACATTCTCCCATTTCTCTTTTGCTGTCACCTAGTCCTGTAAAAGAGATGGTGCTCGATTTAGATCAAGGAGGGATAATATTAGTTATATTTAGATTTGTGGTAAATAGACCCGGAGAATGTAGCAAGTGGGGAATGGACAAAGACAAAGATGGAACTTGGCTATTCCTTGTGCTGCACTCAAATCAGTCTGATCTGCAATGACAAGAATGGTTGTAGTATTTTACAATCAATTGATAACAATAATCCTGGTAAATCCTACAGCCAGACACAGCAAAGTCCTAAGCTGTGACAGCCATTCCCAAACTATTGGGACCTTCACCTTCATCATTATATTGATGCTCAACAAGCTGCAAAAATCACTCCATACTGCTTGTGTCTGCTCAGATAGTTAATGCTGATGATCTGAAATACACAATGATGAGCTGAATTACTCAGTTGCACTGTGCAATTGGGAGTCTACATATTAAGTTTCTATCACATCTTCGGAGGCAACAGGAAAACTCTGCCATCATGATGTTGGCTAGCTCAATGGAGGAATGGAACAGATTCATCAAAATTAAGTAAAGCTAATTGTGTCCTGGACACTATCTACCTGGAGTGAAAAACCCAATTTCACTCCTTGAGGAATAACTATGGACACAGAACTTAGTGGGCATGTTTAGGAAGAAGCTAACTCTCTCTCTCTCTCTCTCTCTCTCTCTCTCTCTCTGGGGCGAGCACCTTCTGTGCACCACTTCACCCCAAGTATAGAGAGCACGCAAAAGAACAGGCGGGGCAGCGAATGACACACCATGGTTCAAGGAAAACTTTGATCAACAGTGGCAGTCAGAAATTGAAACAATTTCACCAAATTAGCATAGGTTAAGAACAAGGACAGCAATGTCTAATGAATCCTGCTGCCTCGTTGTACTCGGAAGGCAGCAAAGTGCGAGAGAGAGAGAGAGAGAGAGAGAGAGAGCGCGACGAGAATGACGAGTGTGCTCAAATGCAAGACTTCCAGCATGCAATCTATTGAGGAAGGTGATAGCTGTAAATGCAGCGACAGCGAAACCGTTTCACATTGCTTCTCCAAAGGAGCTAATACGCGGTACAAGAAGCAATACCAGACGCGGCAGGAGCAGAGAGAGAGTGTGTGTTGAAAGAAAAGGAGGAGCGGAATTAGGGAATGAACTCTTGCCCCGATCGATCAAATGTCGAATGCTGCAGAGACGCGACTAGGCGCTGTAAACACGATTGCCAACAAGAATCGACCCCCTCGACGTAATATTATGACTATGAAACGCCCGCCGGCTGGCTGCCAAGAACATCGTCGTGTAGGGGAAGAGCCAAGAGTACGGGGACGTAGCGAACAACTCCGAGTCCGATTGTCGTCGTCGTCGTCCCACGAAAAAACAACGTTGCAAACTTGAACGGCCAATTGAAGGAATAAACGACGTGACAAGCGACGATCCTGTCTCTCCACTGTGTGTACAATAGACTTCAATGGCAAGAAAAACATTCAATCAAATACACGAAACGGAAGAGGCAGTAACATGAAAACGACGACGGAACGACACTTGAGGCGCATTGAAAGAACCACGCACAAATAGTCTCCTCCTTGCAACAGCAAAAGGAGAGGGAGAGAGAGAGATTATCGAATCAAGGACAGGAATGCGAAGTCAGAGAACAAAGCCATCGTGCAAAAGCAGCAAACGACTAGACGAAAGTCACGTCACGGAAGTAACAATCCTCTTCCCACAACAACAACAACAACGGAGTTAAGGATATGTATACGTCAGAAGCGCTTTTCATCGCAAGAAAGTGGACGGGAAAAAAGAAACTCAAGAAACAAGAAGCAGCAGCGAGAACTAAAGAAAGAAATAGCAGATGCGAACTGCAGAAGAGAAGCCAGCAGAAAGCGAGAGCAAGACATTTTGTTTTTTTTTCTTCTAAACAAAAACAAACAAAAGGAATGGAAGTGGGAAGGAAAACAAAAAATACCAAAAAAAAAATTAAACACAGAACAAATTAAAAAATAAAATCCGGAAGAAAAAGAGAGTCAATGTTTACTGTGCGTGATAGGTAGATTGCGTCACAAACGGAAAGCTCGTGGAGTACCCACCGGGGAAGAGAAACGAAAAGCGCAACAAGAAAGCCGCAGCACCCGTGCAACAACGCAGACGCGAACAAAAAGAACAAAAAACGCTTTCGGACAGAGAAGACGACAGTTCCGGACCAAAACGACGACAGTTCCGGCCACAAACGACGACGATTCCGCGCTAAAAGAGCTGTACAGTTCCATTCCCGACAGCGTCCGGAACCGTCCACCCGAGAATGCGGAACTGTCGTTGTCTTATGCGAGGTCAATTTTTTTGCGCCTGGTCACCAGCGATATATTTTATTTATTTTTTTATTTTATTTTATTTTTTCAATTTTCTGATTTTGCGTCATTTGTTAGCATCTCAAGAGGGATTTTAAATTAAGGCCAGGGAAAATTGACCCCCATATTGGGGTCATGGGAATTGGGGTCATGGGAAAAACACCAAAACCCATTTAAATTGTCATATTAGGCCCCCAAAATTATAGATTTGGACTCTGGGACCCTGGTTTAGTCTATGGACAAAACCCCAAAAACCCATTTAAATGGCCATATTAGGCCCCCAAAATTATAGATTTGGAACTCAAGGACCCTGGCTTAGTATATGGAGATCATATTTATAAATATTTGGTTTAGTCTATGGAGATGATATTTATAGATATTTAGAATATTTATAAGCAAACTAAACGGGTTTTGAGGTTTTTACCATTTAACATGCAGGATTGTTTGGTAATGGGGGTTTAATGTTCAAGGCTCCAAATCTAGAGTTCTCAAAGTTTGGATCCCAAAACCTGGAGTTCTCTAACTTTTGATCCCAAAATAAAACACATCTATGACTACTCTAAAAAAACATGGAATATTTAGAATTTTGTCTCCATTGCATTCTCACCAAAAACATGTATGTCAAGCACAAATAAACCAACAAAACACAATATCATTGAATGAGCATTCAAACTTTTCAAATGTTTTTGCATTGTTTCAAGTATTTCATCACTACCAAAGTTTACAACAAATTTATATCTACAAATTTGTCAAAATGAGTTTTTTTGGAAAAAATTTCAACATATTTCTTGAGCAATTAGAAAAGCACTTTGATAGACAGAAGCTATTTTGATTGCCCTCATTAAAATATTATTCTTTGTTTGATTTGTTAAAAAAGATTATACATGTTTCCAAGATCTTCTAGTTCCTAATTTAAAGACGTTGAGATTTAGAATACATGAGAAGCAAGTAGATTTGAAATTTAAAAAGAAGGAAAGACATGTGAATGTAAAATCTAACTCAAAAGAGCTCAAAATAATAACAAGTTTATAAGATCATAAAATACAAGCAAGAATCAAAGAGAGAGGAACATCTTATGTAAATCACTATCATTGTATTCAAAAATTTGTAATCCCTAGAATACCAAGAATGTCATATAGTTTAAATCTCACGAATTTCAATAGGTCGCAACCTATCATTACATGATCTTTACAATTATAGCCTACACATCAATTGTTGATATTGATTTAGTATGGGAAGACTTTAAAAGTTTTTATGAACTAATTTTTTTTACATTAATATTAAAAAGTCACACACATTTGAAGTATCATAACCTAATGCATTTTTTGCAATCTTGGAAATGTGTATAAATAGTTGAAGTACATACCTTTCGTAAGTCTAAAACATATTTTTGCCAACTTGTTGGAGATTGGGGCCAAGAAGCAAAGTGTTACCATGATACTTAATCCACTTTGTATACAAGGAAGTGGAATGCTAAACTAGCCAACAACATATCAAAAAAAATCCTAGGTCTATGCCTACAACACAAAACAAAAAAGGTAGCAACATTAAACATAATTTTGCCCCCACAACAAAAAGGCCAATGGACAACCAAATTCTTGGAAAAAGTAATGGATGCAATGAAAAACAAACAAACTTCTTTTAAACAACAAACAAGCATTGGCACATACCATTAACTCCATTTTCAAACCATTTGAATGATGAAATATGATCAAGGAAACACAAGGCACAAGGTGTGTTCACATGTGAAGAAGATGCAACAATGGTGGCTTGGATGTTGGGTATGCAAGACTATGGACTCTCCATTGCCTTGCAACATCCCAAAATGAAGGTGGCAAAATTTATGTAGATTAGACCAACCCCTTTCAAAGACAAAATTCTTGGAAATAATTGGCCATATTGGTTCAAGTGCCAACATTTAAAATTAAGTAATCATCTTGTAGAAGAACTGAAGGTCTACATGGCACAAGGTTTGACAAACTAATCATATAACTCATTCTATCATAACTTGTAAACATTATACACTCAACATAAGTATATTAATGAATATCACATATGAAATTTAAGTGACATGGGGATTTAAGTAGGGAGGCAATTAGGCACAATAATTTTAGCAAAGAAAGGGTCACAATAGGTTTACAAAACCATTCCCATATCCAAGGAATGGCTAACAATATATTGTGATATTGATGCAGCAAGGGAATTCATACTAAATTTTACATATTTAAAGGTGAAATATTAAAGATCATTACATCAAACACTACAAATATAAGGTCATGCATGAGAATGCAAAAAGGCATGGATGACAACTATTTTATTTGAGGAATTTCAATCATTATTCAAGAAGTCAATTCTAGACGACATCTCTCATTGTAATCAACATATAATAATTCCAAATGGGCATAGTTCTCATGTTATGATAAAAATAATAAAACATTTGTAGTAATATGGTTTGGGCGTGATCACATTGTTATCCCACCTATCCTTGCCCTGCAACCTTAGATGTGATTTGTGAAGCTTTCCAAAACAACTTTCATGAAAGATAAAAACAATGCAAAGGTTAGAAACAATCATTGTGAACCTAACAAATGCACACTTGTTGGCTAAGTAGACAAGGCATTGGACTAATCTTTCTCCAAAAAAACACTAAGAATAGGTTAGGTGCAAACATGTTAAAGGAAACCAATCTATGATCCTTGTTTTTATGCATGAAAGTAGCCATAAAATAGATTTTAACATAGAATACTTTGAAATAGTTTTTAGTTTTATGATCAATATGATGATTTTAAAACTTTAATATAGTAATATTATGTTTTATTTCTTAATATGCATTTAAATATACTTTTTAGAATCCAAGTAAGTGTCCCAAATTGATTTCAAGTAAATGAAAGTAAGACATTTATTAAATTTTTGACAACTTCAAGTTGATGACACATTAAAATGTATTAATTACTTTAAGTTTTTGCATAGTAAATGCCATATTTTGTCAAAACTTTAACTTAAAAATAAGTTCTAGCACATTTTACATGGCTAGTTTTAGATTCACTTATTACATTTTTTTTTTAAACTAAAGTTTTTGAAACTTGGTATGCAATTTACTATATCTTAATAAAGTGCATGATAGTTTCATAATGATCCTTGAAGAGGTGTTGAATTTACTTTTTAAAATTTATATAAAAAATAGATAATTGTAATGTCAAAGTTTTATTTTTAGCATACTTTTGCATGCTTGTTCTTAAAGGAATCTAGCCACTCAATCCCAAGGCTATGGATGAAAGATTAAACCAAGTGAAGTTTATACGACAACAATTATTTACATTTCAAATGAAAACAATGACAATTTTAATGGAACAATTAATGACATTAAATAATTGGTAGACATGGTTACCACATGTATAATTGCTGAACATAGCAATTACGATTGAGAATGTTGGAATAAGGGTGATGTTAATATCTAAGAACAACTAGTCCATTAATATTATGTTGAAATGCCCAAAAGTTCTATTACCACACAAGAAACACCAACAAAGTTATTTATGATTAAACAATTTACCTAAATAGACCTACATATGAAATGCAGTGCACCAAATTTCTTCAAATGCAACCCAAAAGGTTTTATTTCTTGCAAATCTATTGTCCTTACCACATATGCCTACAAGGAAAACAAAAGGAAGAAAACTATTAAGAGACTATAGTTAAGGATGTTATTTGGTGAGCATGAGCATGAACCAAAAAATTGTTTTATGGTATATTGTATTCACATCAATACATATTCCCTAACACATATTTTTGACATGGAAAAAATATTTGTTGACAATAAGAATATGTTATTACATCACATGACATAATCAGACATTCTTACAAATGAAACACTTAAAGGTTCATATGTGGAATGCCAACAATATTAAAATTCTTTTATAGTCCAAGTTTCATACGACTTGGTAACATATTTAAAGGTAAAATAGGTAATTACATTAGGGTTTTGTCCACCTTTATGATCAAATAGGGTGAGAACACCAAAATAGTTTTGAATTCTTCAATGTAAATTGAAAAATACAAAGGAAATTGAAAAGGTCATGATGGTCCTCATGTTCATTTGACATTAAAGGGTCCTCTTCCGATGTGTTGCCATCATTTTCATTTCCATCTACCTTGGACCTAAAGTCTTCAAACAACATAATTTTCTCCTATCGAATAATGGGGTTAACATTGAGGTGTTTTCACATGAGCTTGGTATTAGTGTGAATGATCAACAAGTTTTTTGCCTATTCCAACATGAGTCAATTTCACACTTTGCTATGGATTTTAGTTTTGTTCACATGATGATGTTCAACACATTTTCATCAAGATGCGATAGGCAAGGGGTGCAAATTGTGTGCACCAACTTCAATCAAATCCCACCATTCATGTGAGAGCAAATTGAGGTCATTAACTAGAAGGGTGTCAAAAACAAGCTCTCAATTTTCAACAAAGTCAAAAAAGTCATTGGAGTTGACATAATATATATTAATGTGATTTATGCCATTGAGCACATATTGTAATTTTTAATTTTGAAAGGGCAAATGCTACAACCTCTTGAGCCTCAATCTAAAATCCAATTTTCATTTTTTGTTAAATTTTCAATAATAAAATTACTCAAGTTTCAATATTTCCTTCGGTTATAATTCACACCTATTGTTAAGGCCTATGGTGTTAAGTAACCTAACATATAAATGACATCATAAAACAAAAATGTCATCTATACTAATTAGCATAAAGTTAAATGTTTGTTAGCTTTTGCACTTTCCATTTGCACCTAAGTGTCAACCTCGATTAAGGTTTCAAAAAAAAAGTGTAGTTTACCTTTTTCATATGGATTCACATGATCATAATGAAGTTAGTGAATGTGTAAGGAGAATAAGGAAAGCAACAAGAGGAAAACTTAGGAGAACCATGAAAAAACATTTGTGCTACTTAACATTGTGTGTCACATAGTATTCCATGTAGGATTTGATGTTAGCTAACATTCTTGGTATGAATGCAACAAAAGAAACTTGACTTTCCTATCATTGACTCATCACTCACTTCATGATTTGAAGCTTTAGGTCTAAAAGTTACGAAATCACCTTCATTAAACCCTACTCACATAGGACTTTCCCAATAGTAGCAAGAGCACAACCCAATCTCACAACCCAATCTCCCTAAAAAAAAAGTTGTTTTGATTTTATTAAATTTTCAATGAAAAAATGGCTCAATGTTCAATAACTCTTGTACAATATGTTTAGTGAAACCAGCTTGGTGCACCCATACTCACAAAGGGCTTTCCAATAGTACCAAGAGTGTGGCTCGCAGGCATGGTGATTTGGGAGATTTTCACATGACAAGAGACGACAAAACAAAACAAACTGCCTTCATAGTAGATCATGTTTTCAATGTGCAAATTCAAGCTTGGGTCTGTTTGGAGCAGGACTGCCCATTGACCCCAGCAAAGTTCATAGAGGTTTTAATGTCCTGCGCTGGAGAACTCCAATTTCATGTGCAGGTGAGAATGAGGAAAGGAAGCATTTTGTCATCTATGATTCCTCATTTTGTCAAGGAGCCTGACCCATTTGCAGAGAGCTGTTGGTGACAATTGTGTAGAACTTTGTCTACTGGCTACAGTTGCATCGGAAATAAACAAAACTTAGTTCTAAGATGGTCATTTCTTTTTTGTTTTGGTCCTTAGAGCATTTCCACTAGCAACAGGAAATTGGCATGTACACAGCACTTGGCATGATGTACAACATTTAAATAGCGTGTAAGTGAGTTGGGACTTGTACATTTTGTGTGCCCAAGTTCCAAGCACACAACTGTACTTTGTAGATGGTCCTGCAATTCCTCAAAGTAACATTCAAAATACAAATACACAGTGCATTTCTTGTCAACCCAATGGTGCTTCAACCCACAACAGATTTCAATACTCTGCATTAGTAAAGAACTTAGGAAAACAATTTTATGAAAACAAAGGCACAGTCTATCTGATGTAATTTACCTCCACAATATTTCATTTCAAAGAGGTTTCTTCCACTTCATGAAGCTCCCACTGTTTACAAGGTAGATTCATAAAGTAATACAGGTTTATCTCAGCCACTGCATCCACATTTTCCTTGTTTGATCTCTCATCTGCTGGCTTATTTCTTTATCACAGGTAAAGGCCCCTTGAACAAGGGCATTGCCATAATTAGTTCTGCACTCAGATATCACCTTGTGCAGGTCCCTTACTCTGGTAATGCCCTCATCCTAGGGCTTTACTAAGCTTCTCCGAGGCCCATTATATCTTACACAATGATTCCTGATCTGTGTTTCCTTGAATATCAATCCAAAAGGATCATTCCAATCTGAAAATGCTTTTTCTTTCTCACGGAGATTGAAATGAATGCTGCATGGATTCTGGAGTTTCTATATAGAGGCGAATACTAACCTATACAAGAGACAAAAGGGTTCATTGCTGCATATCACAAAGCTCAAATAAAACATACGTATCATACTGAGTTGTGGCAAATGATGAAACACATACCTACAGTGAAGCTGTGACTTCTGTTAAGTTGCCAACCAGTGGTCCTGAAAGTCATAAGATAAGATGACAGCTTTTAGTATCCAATAGAGATCACATATTCACTTGGAAGAACACCAAACCAAAAACCTGAAAGAGTATTTGAACCTACAGAAAAAAAAAGGACCAGCAGCATGCCTGATGCAAGGAAGAGAAACTCTTGTGTGTATCCTTTCCTCAAATTTTCAGAAGATCTGATTGCTCTAAGTGCTCACCCCCCAACCTATCTTTTACCACATCAGCATTAATCAAAGGAAAAATGAATGAATGTTTCTTTCTCCACTCTTTATGTAAACACTCCTCTATTCTCTCTTCAAAGTACAGAAACAACATATGATCAGAGTCAGCACTAAATTCACGGTAATTTTATCCATTGAGTCAGGAGCAAAATTGCTTGCATTCTTGCTAAAACAATGGATCGTCCTGCTCAGGAAAAATAGGACCACTTCCAAACCACAAATATTTACTAAGCTAACCTTTTTGTAGCAATCACATTAGAGTGAATCCTGTTGGTCGACCATTTCAAATTCCTGAAAGATGCTCCATGGATTGATGCTGAGTCCAGAGGGGTGAACTCAGCCTGGATGGCTAAGAATCCCACCTTTCTGCACTATTTACAAGAGTTAGTCAACTCCAGGATGAGAACCAAGTGGGGTTCTCATCATGGTTGACCAACCATCATCTCTGTCATCATTGCTGAACCTCAACCAATTCTCTCTGTACCCTAAACATGCTGAGGAAAGTGGCCAAGCAGACTTGCTTGTTACAACCAGCCTTGCCTGAAGCCAACTTCATCTTCACAGGAACTTTTCCTTGTTTCAGTAGCACACAGCACCTCACCAACCATTCCAAACAAACAAAACCATTAAGGTATTTACCCACAGCTTTTAAAGCTCAACAGGGATATGGACTTGCAACCACCAAGTGGGGTTAGCAAGTTGACAGTCCTGCCAGCCTGCATGCCTGCTTGGATATAACCCACAGAACCAGGGATGCAAAATGCAGATGCTGCAATTTAAAGAAGACAATTGACATAGAAGTCAGGATGACTCCGGTTGAACTCAAGAAGGCTGCCATAAGTACGGTCCGCAACTCCCACATACAGAGCTTCAGAATCAGGGCTGAAGGAAATGCCTGCCAATTCACCAAAGAGATCAATCTCTTGACACTTTGCACAGTCCTGCTTGGTGTCAAACACATGCACAAAGTCTGCAGGCTCAGCCATAATTAGAAAACACCCCTCAGAAGTAAAGCGGAGGGAGTGAATAGCACCAATGTATCCCTTTAAAGCTCCTAGTGAGGACCCAAGGTTTTAAATGTCCCACAGATGAAAGGTTGTATCTTGGTTCCCTGTCAGAAAAACTTGACCATCTGGGTGCCATGCTAATGCAAATGAACAGTCTAAGTGGCCCTTCAAAGTTGCAATGACCTGCAATTTTCAACACAATCTTTTTGTAGGTGCTGTTACGGGTCTCTGCTTATAAGGACCATAACTTTCAAGTTTCCCATCTACTGAACGACTAATCCTCCTTTTGTAACCAGGAGGCAGCTTGCTTCCCTGTTGACATAGCTGGTGTAAACCAATAGACATTCTAAGAGAATACTGGTCAGAGGTTTGCATGCATCACCTTGCTGTGCATGGGCATTCCGTGTCTATTGAGAATGCTGACAGAATGTTGGAAAGGATTGATATACCTTGCCACCCTGACTATCTGAGAGAAGTCCATCAGCATTATCCCCCACCACAATCATCGTTTTGGTATCTGGGCTGATGGATGTGTGCTGCACCTCCATCCACTGAATTAGCTGTCCTGTGAAAGATGGCATGCAGAATTCCACAGGAGAGCTTTCTTTGGCTGGTACTCTCTTATCATTGTGGAGTCTGATAGCCAGTCCCCAGATTAGCAGTCAGCTAAGAATGTTGACACAAAAGAAACACATAATGAAGAAGTATAACAATCAGTGCCAGTTCAGAGAGCCACATGCAGCACTGCACTAGCATAAATCCTTCAAAAATCTCTTCAGTTGAAGGGGACCCTCAACTGCATGACCTTGAGAAGGTCAGCAGAATACAAAAATATGCTACTATCCAGAACCACAGCTTGACAGCAAATAGAAGAGACTGAGAACATCTACAAGATAAGGTGAAAATGCACCATACCTTTACAGCCCATGGGAAGCAGAAGCTTTTGATAAGAGAAAAAATATTGCAAACGAACACTCTGATGACTGCATCATAATTGGAGCTCATGAGTTGTACTGCTCCACTGAAATACAACCACATCACCAAATAAGGCCAGTAAGCTGTCACACGAGACCTTCTGCCAAAGAAGTGTAAGATGTTAGGGAATTGTATCTACCTGAAGCGAACAAAACACCTCAATTAGTACATGGCATTTTCATCATGAGTAATTTTTGCACAATGAGATATGCCAGAGTTGTCCAGATTCCGTGTTCAACACCACAAGGTACAGATCCTATCCAATGTAGGAGCTTCCTAATAATGCGACTCCTAATTGTGATGTGAAATATGCACTACAGCATATCTCAACGAAGTAAATGGCCTTCAAGTACTAGTATTTGAGTTCTGGAGAAGGGGAACAAATTGGAACAACAACCCCAAGTAAAATAAACTGAGCATTGGAACAATTCTCAGCTTAAGCAGACTAGGGTAGATCAGTGAAGCAAGATAGGACACCATGATGTTCAACCAAAAACTATCTGGGAAAAAGAAAATGTATCTAGAGGAGTCAAAGGAAAATCCTTATCGCAACTGTCAAGATTGTAGCTAACACGACATGTGTTTCATTGTATTGCCTACTTGCCACAAGCCATTCTTTTGACCTAGAATAAGAGACCATGTTGATGATGAAATTAAGTCATAAGCTCATCTTACCTTGCAAACCATCTCCCCCTGAAATCCACTGGCCACAAGAAGATTCTGTTTCACACACATAGTGCTAATCTGAACATGGCCCAGCTCTTGCTGATATGCTGATGGATGTATTCACATCTGCATCAAATTCTGATATCTTTGACTGCTCTCGTTAAAAAGCACCAATTAACAATTCACCTCCCTCTCTAAGAAAAGGCTCTTTTAGCGACACCATTCTGTAACTCCTAATGTGGTATAATGCCCTTAGATTGGCCAACATCCTATAAGCATTCACACAAAAAGAGACTGCCCATATGTTGTTAGCTGCAACACATCTAAGCAGGTCTAATGCACATTTGCCAAAGTAAGTGCATTGAAATCCATTCCCCAACAACCAAATACATCTTGAACCCTTCACTACCTGGCATGCTGAGATTCCCAAACCCATCTGTTCAAAAGTGCTCACATGCAAATGAAGACTGAAAAAGGCTGTTCCCTTAATTGTACTGGTGGTTTGATTCAGCCAAAGGTCAAGTAATAGAGGAGATGATGAACATAGAATACATGCATAACAAAGGAGCTCTAAAATAGCAAAGCCAAAGAGGGTCAGCATCCTCTAGGATGATATAGTTCCTCACTGGCCATTGTCACCTGCACCTCTTATGTTACATATCTAACTGTTATCAAAGACCATCTTTAACTGAATCCCCCCTCGGATCTCTTTGAAGTACCATTCTAGAACAAAGAAAGATGTTCTCTTGATCCCACAGCCAAAAAAAAAAAAAAACACAACCACCTTCCTGTCTTTGCTTCTACACAATGCCAGTCTTACCCAATCAGCCATCAACAAATATGTGCAACAGAAAACACCTAGAAATATGTCTTATAACACCACATTTCAGAATGTCTCCTCTGCTATAAGAGCAGTTCTGTTAAAACAAGAATTTGCACATGTTTATGCCATGCTTCCATATTTGGTTGCGGTGTTATGGTGTTTATAGCAGTGTTTAGTATTGTGATGTCACATCCTACTTCAGCAACAGGGAATGAGATAACAGAGTTTCACAGATAGCACAAAATCTTTGTCACGAAGCTGCAAAGATGTGGCAAGTGCCAAACTACCTCAGCTCAGGTACTTTATAAATTAAGAAGTCATCAACATTTTTTCCCAAACAAAAAGAATGGTACTTGTCTGTGCATGATGTCAAGAATCCAAGTGCAGGGATCAATGACAAGAAGACATGAACAAACACACAAAAACAGAGCACTTAGATAAAAATTATCTCCAAAGGAGCAACAACAGGTCCAGCAAGATTGAGCACTTCAGTGCCTTTACGAGTCAGGGGTGACCAGTGCATGACTGAAAAAGTTATGCATGAGATACACACCATGCTTTGATGTTGCCCAGACTAAGTTTCTCAGCTGTCACTCACAATCAAGGAGCAGAGAATCAAGTGAATCAGTATGAAAGGGATCATTAAGGATGCAACAGTTCAAGCACTGGGAAAGAACAGAAAGCTGACCAGTGCTTAAAGAATTACTTGTAAGCTATGGCCATGACAAGAACCATCTGACTTATCAACAAAAAGATTGAAACAACAAAAAACAAACAGAACTTTGAATATATTTAATCAACTTATTAAGCACTCTGACCTGGAAATGAACAATTGTGGATTTCACCGATCTTGTGTTGTGTCAAAAGTGGTAGAATTTTCCTCCTTTTTCAACAGATTGCACTCCTGTCAAGACAAACTTCATGTAAAATGCAAAAACAGTACACAAAATTGATGAATTACTTTTGCCAAATCCCATCACAAGAATTTTGCAGCAGAAATGTTTTGTGTGGGGATATCATATCTACTTCTACCTCCACTTGGATGATGTCTCTTTGAAAACATACACTAACATGGCTACACCATAATTGTACAACGTAATCTTAAAGATTTTGGAATGTGATTGACCCTCATATAGGGCCTTGCATGTTCTCTTCTAGGAATACAAGTTATGCTTACCACCCGAAGACAAGTGAAATCATCAGAAAGCCAGTCACTAAACTGCTGCATACAACACTATTAGTGAAATTAGTTCCTGTCAGCCTCTGCAGAGCCCACCATTGAAGATGGATACCTTCTCAAGCTCATCATGAGATTGGAATAAGTTTTCATAGTTTTTGTACTGCTGCAAACTGGGTCTCTTGGCACTTCTCCCTTGAGAATTGCAGCTGATCCAATGGAATTCCCTGAATATCCTTCTCATGCTTCATGAAAAGAAGTAACCCATCCAAGAAAACATGGTCAGAAACTGGGTTCCTGACATTTAAGGTGCATTCACACCTAATGTTAACTCATTGTTGATTGTTGATTGTGGCATCTTAGGTGATACCCGATGTTAAATCGGACGTGATTCTTTAATATGAAGTGAATGTAAACTTAGCATAAAAACTTTGTGGTAAATAGGTTTAGGTTCTAAATGACTAGCTTGGTGTTAGGGGACTTTAGTCTTTAACATCAAGTAAAAATGCACCTTTAGGTGTGGAACCAGAACTGAGTTCCCCTACTACAGGACCTACTTTTCACAGGACACGGGAGTAAGATGAAACCAAGCAGTAATGATCAACTCGGCCTAAACCCTAAACCTTTTCTTTGTATGCTGCAAGGCTGCACTAAACCCTAAACCCACCAATTCCTAATATTTGGGAGTTTATCTACGAAGCTCAGATTGAATTTTTTTCCTTCAGATAATCATGCTGCCCTGCTGCCCATAGTGAGACAAAGAAAAGATTTTGCTGCGTTTCTTGAGCTGTAGGTAAATCTCAAAATTTTGGAAGGTTTCATTTCAGATGCGTTTTTTAATTTAACTGTGTCCAGGATCATAACCCTCACAAACCAGGTGCAGGTTGGTGAAGATGCTTAGAGTAATTTTTGGTTCTAAAAATTCAGATACAACTTAATTTAGCATCGTTCCATAAAGTTCCATTGTTATGGGTGCTTCAATTTACCTTTTGTCCTTTCATCAGAAATGGATTATTGTCAGTAATGGATAAAGCTTCTATACAAAAGCCACCCAAATTGGTCACTTGAGCCTCCAACAATTTGTTGGATGTGGGAGGTTGTGTTCAAATTGACCAAATACACATTCATAGACAACCAAAACAACTGGTTCGGAGGAACAAGGTTGGTAGGAATCTCTGATAAAGTCACCATCATATAGATCAAATAAACTGCAAACTCAAACCTTCAGTAAAACTAGACAAGGGTATCAGTAATGAGAATTAAAAACCCTAAACTTACCCCTTCACTCTCCCACAGAAGCCCTTCCCATGAATTTTTTCCCCCACAACTACAAAGCACCCACATCCCACTATTAAGGCCTACAAATAAGGTTATGGAGTAATATCATCCGCCTGATTGACCTGGCTGGCCTGGACACTGCATGAAGGCTGAGGTACCAAGCCAACACATGAACATTGGTCTCAAAATCCGTGAATCTTGATCAAATCCTTCTTCACCACTCCTGCTTGTACCAGAAACTGGGAAACATTCTTGCGTTGATCACCTTGCAACTGAATCACCTGCATCCACAAAGCATCAGCCTGGTTAGGGACATTTCTCTGGTCAAAGGACATGCACAATGTTTGACATCCCCTTTGCAGTCAGGATGTTACATCACTAAACTATTTCTCCTTTACACTATACAAACACACACATATGAAGACATCAACAACATTCCCAGCCTCTCTATGTGCTAAACAATGCCCACTAAAATATTGCTGCTCCACATCACAATTTTGTAGAAGCTCAGCAACACAAAAAGGTCTTTTGGTTGGCGAGAGGGTATGGTCAGCAGAGGGAAACAAAAGGCATACCTGACCCAGCTCAGGGTCTTGGACAACAGTCCCATTGCAACAAAACTCCTGCATTCAAAGATGACACCTCATTATTTTCATTCCTAAAAAAATCCAATGATATCCTTAAAAAGTACTGCAAACTTCTCCATACTTAAGATTTAAAAGCCAAGGTGAATGGAACTGAGAGATGACCCAATAGGAAGATTACACACATTTCAGATCTCTGACAACATATCAACAAACATGAAAAAGAGAAACCCACCCCAAAACAATAGAGAAACGAAAGGAAGACAAAACTGAGGAGCAGGTGGACCAACAGCTACAGTCACACATATGCCTGGAGACCTTCAACAGCAAACATGTAACATAGTGACCAGCTACCATGACATCCCCACTGACCTATCAGCTCACAGCAGCAGTGGGTGCAGATGAATATCATACCTATGTAATCAGTTTTTATCACCAGTGTACTGGTGGTCAAGAGTAGAAGAGGAGGAGTCAGTTCTAATGCTGGCTAGCTCAACAAAACCTAAAAGAGAAGGACAAGACTGAGGAAACCAAGAACAGAGTGGGCTTGAAAAGCTCCCAATTTTAAGGGCAATGAAAGAAAAGATGTGACTTTTGCCTATGTCCAAACATGCATGGCAAGTCATTACAATCAAGCAAATCAACAAATAATGTGCTAAAATAACATGCACACATCACAAAGGCAAACCAAAAGACAGAAAGAGGAATGGACAATAAACCCTGATATATATGCAGACAGAGAAGAAGGTGATATACCTTTTTGAAATCCTTGAGGATTTTATTGTAATTGAACTCCTTCTTGAGGCCCTGAACTGTTGTTAAGCTCTTCCTTCCGTTGCGTTGCTGTACGCGCACATGGACATAGTCCTTTGACCCTGCCCCTGAGTCCTCAGCATTTGCGTCTGCAAACGGATCTGCACAAACACCAAACATTACCATCCCAGAACCCACGTTCTTCAATTCTGCTTCACATATTCCAACCCAGGACCCAAGCAGGAAACCCCAAAACAAACTGATGAATGAAGTAGGGTCTGTGTGCTCCAAATCAAACCCTTTGAGGATGTGGCAGGAAACGTGGAGGAGAAAGAAAAGCAAAGCTATCAGTCCACTACATGTACCAGCCTTTTTCACAAACAGTTTTACAGAACATAAACAGAACCATGCTCTATCGTTGCAGAAAATCCACACAAAATAACGTTAAGCCCCCACTGCATGCATCGCTCATTCCAGCAGAACTCCATAGAGCAGCAAAGAAGCTTCCGTCTTGTCTCAGGAAAAAAAAAAACTCGAGAAGAACACCCCCAACGACCTCCACACCGACAACCAAGGAAGAAACACGACCATACTCAAGGACACACACACATCATCACAGCCACACGGACAACAAGGAGACACACAAAATAGAAAGATTGAACGCACAAAAGAGTCTCTACAGCACCACCACGTACAAAGCAACAAAAACAACATCAACAACAACAACAAACCAAAAAAAAAAGTGTAACAAGGAGGCGTCCGCGGAAGAAGCAGAAGAAAACACACCAAAGGCGCCAGGGATCTGAATATCTTGATCTGACATGAACCCTGAACTGTTTTTGCCGCACGGAAAACACCCGCCTGCCTGCTGTGAAAAACAAGCGAAACTCCTTCGTTTTCTTCCTCCAACTACGCCCTGTTCTCCTTTTTCTTGTTCTTATTTCCTTTTGCTTCTCGTTTCTTCTTCTTCTTCTCCTTCTTCTTCTTGGCCCGCTTCCAGTAATTCAAAGACAGAGACAAGGTCAAAGAAACCCAGAGGAGTATAGCACGAGGACGAGAGCCAGACGAGAGAGAGACGAGAAGGCAACGGGAAACAGAAGATAGGGCAAAACGCGTTAAGTGCGGTGCTCGACGAGGAGCGGCGAGGGTTGACGAGAGGAGAGAGAAAGGGCGGAAGGGTGGGACGGGCGAGGTGCAACATGGCAAGAAGGTCCAAGGGACGCACCCGACCGGTCCACCAGCTGGCAGCCTACGAGGACACAGAGTAACCAATACTAGATAGCCACGTCTTCCAGACGCTGGGCAAAACGAGGGGAAGCAATCTGCCAGCATGGCGAAGATCGGCGGTCGTCGTGGCGTCGTCCCCACCACGTAGCTTCTATTTTTAAAATTTTGAGACCTTGTGATATATACAATTTCTTTTAAAAATTAATTTTTCAATTGACATGTTTTATTTTAATCAATTCTTGCATAAATTTTCAAATAAATTTTCTAAGAATCTCATTTTAATAAAAATTTTAAAAAATTGAAGATAATTATTTGTATATTTATCAAAAAAATTTCATTTTAAAAATTAGTCATATGAATCGCTTTTTACATTTCATAGTGATTTGAAATCTCATGATACCAAAAAAATAAACAAATGACAACCCAAAAAAATAAAATGATATAGAAGTATGATTAAATCAATTACCCAACAAGTAGATGGGTAGACTTCAAAACAACCCATCAATTGGATGGGTGCACCCAAAATCTACACATGTGCTTCCATTAGCTTGGGGCAATAATAATTAAGAGTTTAAAAGAGGTTGAATCCTCACATATTGTTTCTATGCTTCTAAAGCTCAAAGAACATTTATAGCTTTCCACCTAAGGCTTCCAATGCCACAAAAAAAATTCAATTCAATAAAAGAATGGGAAAAATATGGGGTGTTTGGTCTAAGGTGGTTTAATGTTCAATGATGGGTAAATTAAAATACATTAAGATTTCAAACTTTAAATCTTTAATTGTTGCATCTTTGCTTTTGAAATACAAAGAAATTTTGTAAAGCCTTAGTTGGCATATTCATCAAGCTTTTAATCACTAAAAACAAACTGAAAATGAGGAAATTATGGGGCTGGAAGTAGAGAGAGGTCTAGAGTTATTTTTTCAAAAAAGCATTCATCATTTTTCT